>Ga0209437_100284_pt1 | contig 74641 bp, 58 predicted proteins | sample AraplaL_Cvi_mTSA_FD_184266 | JGI IMG/M metagenome (GOLD analysis project Ga0209437, IMG submission 184266) | Arabidopsis root microbial communities from the University of North Carolina, USA - plate scrape CL_Cvi_mTSA (SPAdes) (version 2) | ecosystem: Host-associated > Plants > Roots > Endosphere...
GGTGCGCATGGCCTGGTCGTACAGCATGTCTCCGGGCGTCGGGGGCAGCGCCGGAACAGTCGGTTCCGGTGCGTCGTGATACACGGGATGAGCAGCGTAGGTCATGGGAGACGCGTTGTCGAACGATCCTGGCCTTGCCGCGGCTGCTGCAATGGCGTCATGCCCCGTTCTTTGTGTGCTGGACGGTTCCACGACGGGGGCGGCAGGAGACAGCGACGATGTTGCATGGCGTACTGCACCGGCAACGTAAGCCATGGCAGGCGACGCAGCCACGACCTTCGCCGTTGACGCCATGCTCGCTGCCGCGCCCGGACTTGTAACGTGCAGCGCGGGCGTGGCGGCGTATCGCACTACACCCGGTTGCACGATGGTCCGCTCGCTGATGTGCCACTGCACAACTGTCTGAGCGGCTGCCCCCATGACCCCGGCGCGCACACCACCATCGCGGCCGATGCCGCGATAGGCCTGCTGCTGCGTCAACGCCCGCCAGTCCATCGCACACGACGACCAGATTCCCATGCTGCGGCGAACCACATTGGCATGCAGCCCCGGGCGGCGCGCCAGCGCGTCCAGCCATTGCAGCGTCGCCAGGCGCAGGCCGCCGTGGCGACCGGCGACTGCGGCTTGACGCCCGCCCGGTTGCCACTGCAACCGGCGCAACCAGGCCGCCCTGGTCTGCACGCCGGCAGGCCAGTCAGGACGGAGCCCGTCGGTAACAGGCGAAAGGGATACTGTGCTGCTCATGGTCGATTCATGCCCGATGTGTCATTTCAGTTGCCCGACAAGGCGCGGTTGATGCGCGATACCTGTTCCACCCACTGGCGCCGCTCGCCATGTTCCATCTGCATCAGGCGCTCCGGCTGCCAGTGGAAATGAAACGCAATGAAGGCTACCTCCTCGTGAATCCGGTCGACGGGGTAGCCTACGACTCCCCCACTCTTTCCGGCTCCACGGTGAAGGCGTGCCGGCAGCTCGGACATTCCACCCGCACCTGCAGGGACTCGCTGCTGTTGATGCGGTTGTAGAAGTCCTGCAGGTACGCCAGGTCGGCCGCGAACATGCCTTCAATCACCTTCGGATTGATCGCGTCGAGATCGCCCAGGCGCACCACCACCCGCGCCAGCAGGATCAGCACCAGATAGGCCGGATTGCCCTGCACGCGTGGATCCTTCTGCGGCAGGATTTCATCGGCGGCGGTGGCCAGGCGCATCGTGCCGTGCCGATGCACGGTCCCCGCCGCGTCGACATAGCCCTTCGGCAGCAGGAACTCAAACTCGGTCGCGAAGCTTTCCACGATCACGCCCTGACCATGCGTTCGCAACTGATCGTCAGGGTATCGATCGCCACGTCCTTGCCGGTGCCGGTCAGGTCAGGCGCCTTGTACTTGCTGGCCCAGGCGCCGAAGAAGTTCCAGCGGATCTTTTCCTGTCCCAGATCGTCGAGCAGGATGATGGAACCGTTCTTGCGTTCCAGCTTGCCGTCGAGCGCCGTCTGGTGCCAGTCGTACAGTTCGCGCGAATCGGTGATGCCCCATTTCAGGGTCAGGTCCGGATAGCTGCTCTTGCCCGGCAGTTTGCGCACGGTCGCGGCATCGCCGCCTTCGCGGTATTCGACCACTTCGACGTCCGAGCCGAAGCCGCTGCAATCGGAAAAGCCCGCTTGCGTCAACCCGTCGATTTCAAGCAGGAAGCGAAAATTCTTGTAGGGATCAGTTCTGGCCATGATGTTGTCCTGTTGAGTAGTGAAAAATTAGCTGCCTGAAGTCTGCTGGATGCGGAAGATGACGAACTCGGCCGGTTTGACGATCGCCACGCCGATCTCGACGATCAGCTGGCCCTGGTCGCGTGTCGACGGCGGATTGGTTTCTGCGTCGCATTTGATGAAGAAGGCCTGCTTGGCGGTCTCGCCGAACAAGGCACCCGAACGCCATTCGTTGGTCAGGAAATCCGTCAGCGTACGGATCACGCGTTGCCACAAGGCCGGCGTATGCGGCTCGAACACCACGAACTGGGTACCGCTGTCGATGGACTGGCGCAGGTAATTGAAATAGCGGCGGGTGCTGATGTAGCGGTATTCGCCATTGTTCTTGCCGACGGTACGTGCACCCCACACGCGCAAGGCGCCGTTCAGCTGGCGGATGGCGTTGATACCGGCGACGTTGAGGACATCTTGCTGCGCCTTGGTGATATTGACGCTGAGCGCGTTGACGCCCATCAATGCTTCATTGGCCGGTGCTTTGTAAGCGCCGCGCGCGGCGTCGCTGCGAGCGTAGACGCCGGCGATGTGGCCGCTGGGCGGAACCGCAACGATGCCCCCGCTCTGGTTCGTGTTCAGCATGGCTTCAGCCGGGTCAAGCACTTTGAGCCAGGGAAAATAGACCCCTGCATAGGTAGATGCCATCTCCGGGGGCTTGGTGATATCACTTTCTTCGGCCCAATCCAGAATCGCGAACCGCTGCATCGTTGTAGCGTGCTTGATGAGACTGTCGTTGTGGGCGGGCTGCCCCGGGAAGCTCACGGTCGAAATATCATCGAAGGCCGACAAGGCCGTCAGCGCCTTGTCGAGATCGTCTGCGGTTGCTAAGAACTTTCCAAGCTTTTCGATACTAGCAGCGTCTGTATTCGTAGCAGCAATGCGAACGACATAGCAATTGGTGCCGCCATTGTTAAAAAATCCGTACACGGCATGCGCCAGATAGCGCTGACCATTCAGAATTTTTTTGTCTGTGGGTACTTTGACGGTCTTTGCCGTTGCGGCATAGTCCGTGCCGACGAAATCCCCGAACAGCCCGACATAATCTGCCCATGAAGAAATTCGATACACCATCTTGCTGGTCGAAGCCAGACCATGCTCAATCCATGCGATCACACCGTCTTTGACATATGGCAGTGGGATATTGTCCGGCACCAAGCCGATGAATCCAGGCGTGCTGGTGCTGACACCTGAAATGGGCCGCGAAATCGGCGGCACGTCTTCTACATAAACTCCGGGTGAATTGTAAGTTGGCATGGCGTCTTTCTCCTGAGGTTAGTTCTTACCGACGATGGTGGTTTTTGCCGGGCGTTTCGGTTTTTTTACCGGCACATCCGCTACCGATTTATTGATCAACACTTCTCTGCTGGTTACCAGGGCAAAGGGTTCCGGCGCCGTCGTGGCCACCATCGCCACGGTCGCCGTGATCGTGAAACTGGGGCGCAGCTTGCCGCCTACTGCAGTCCAGAATTCGGACATGTTCCTGGTCAGTTCCGACTGCATGACCGTCAGTTCGATGGGGTAAGGTTGCTCGCGCAACCAGGCCTGCGTCGCGCCGGGCAACTTCTCGCCGGACAATGTCGGCGTCGCCGAAAACGCCAGCAGCGCGTCCGCCAGCAAACCGTGCTGGTTCAGAATGGCGCTTTGCCCGGGCTGCCCCGTTTCGACCCAGGCCGTGACCAGGTAGGAGCAGGCCACGCGCATCGGCGGCCGGCTGATCAGGACCGTCTTGCCGTCGGCATGTCGCTCAATGAGCGGCTCGTTGCTTTTCAGGTCGGTGCGTTCGCGCACATCGAACAGGAACAGATTGATGCTGGTCTTCTCGGGCTGATAACTTTCGCCGGGCCGGTCGTACGAGATGTCGGCATTCCTCACCTGCGCCGGAGCGCTATCGAGATGCAGCAGTTCGCCGAGGGCGTTGGTCAGGTGATGGAACATCAGGCGCTCTTTCCGGTGTTGGCCGTGCCGGCCGGTTTTGCCATTGAGTTCGGACGCCCCAGCTTCTGAAACTCGCGCTCTGCCGCGCCGTAAATATGGTCGCGCGTGATGACTGCTTCGGCATCGTTGGCGGCGGCCAGGAATGCCGCCGCCAGGGCGACGTTCTTGATATTGCCGCCGCTGAATTTCAGGTCGCGCGCCAATTCATCCTTGTCGATATCGGCGGCCAGGCGCACCTTGCCAGGCCACACGGTTTCCCACAGCCGGCGCCGTTGCGCTTCGTCCGGGAACGGAAAATGCACGATGAACGCCAGTCGTCGCACGAAGGCGTCGTCCAGGTTCTGGCGCAGGTTGCTGGCAAGGATGGCGATGCCCTGGTACTGCTCCATTTTTTGCAGCAGGTAACTGATTTCCAGATTGGCGTAGCGGTCGTGCGAATCCTTGACCTCGGTGCGCTTGCCGAACAAGGCGTCGGCTTCGTCAAAGAACAGCACGGCGTTGGCCTGGTCAGCGGCGTTGAAGAGCCGATCCAGGTTCTTTTCGGTCTCGCCGATGTATTTGCTGACCACGGCTGCGAGATCGATGCGATACAGATCCAGTCCAAGCGCATGCGCGAGTACTTCCGCTGCCATGGTCTTGCCGGTGCCGGAGGGGCCGGCGAACAATACGGTGGTGCCGGTTCCATAACTCAGTTTGCCGGCAAAACCCCAGTCGTCCAAAACCTGGTCCTGGTGCAGAAAGCGCGAGGCGATTTCATGCAGTTGCGCCAACGCGTCGTCCGGCAAAATCAAGTCGTCCCAACTGCGGCGGGGTTCAATGAGTTGCGCCAGTCCGGCAAACACATGGCGTGTCTGCAAACGCGAAGCGGCGAACAGCATCTGTTCCAGGGCCGGTGCTGCAACGCCGTCATCCGTTCCCAGGCGCAGTTGATTCACGGTTGCATGCACTGCGTCTCTGGTCTGTCCGGTCGTCAACTGAAAACGGGATGCCAGCGTCGCGGCCGCATCCACGGGCAAGCCGTGCAGCTCAAGTTGGGCGTGCCAGACGTGTTGGCGGTCCCGTCGCGTGAGCGCAGGCGACGGCAGCTTCAACAGGCCGCCTGCGGCGTCGCCGAAGTCATGCATTGCCGCGCCGGTGAACACGCAAATCGCGATCGGATGATCGAGACAATCCAGTAGTGTGCGCAACTCAGCGGCGCTGTCGGCTGCATACAGTGCATCGATGTCGTTGAAACAAAGGAATGCGTCGTGCATCCAGGCATGGCGAAATGCCGCTCCCAGCGCCGAAGAGAAAGCCGCCTCGTCAGACGTCGCTGTGCGAACGCCCTCCTTCAGCCGCGCCAGATCAACGTGAAGCACCGGCCGCTGAATCTTGCCGGCCAGCGCATTGATCGTCATCTGTAAGGCGATTGCGTCGTTGCCGTGAAGATGACAACGCAATGGCGTCGATCCCGTCAGAGCCTGTGCAGCAAGTCGTGCCAATGTGTCGAATTGCGGCGCCCAATCTGCATCATCGGCGCTCGCCGGCTGCAAATGCGCACAAGTGCGCAGACGTGCCTCAATGCCGGATTCTCCCAGCAAGGCGGCGACAATTTGCGAATCAGGCTTCACTATCCGGGTTGCCAGAGAAGGTGCCGCGTGCGTCGGTTCCGGCAGCAGTTGCAGCAAGCCGAAACGCAGCAGCGGCGCGGGCGACATGAAGCGCCCGCGCAGGCGCAATTTTTCTTCGGTATTGACGCAGAGCAGATTGAGAATCAGATCGACGGACGGCCGTTTTCGGTTGACGTCATCCTGCAAAAAAGCATACAGCCGCTCATAACGCAGATCGAGCTCGGGAGCGACCGCGATCAGGATCGCGGCGACGTCGAACGGCAGCAACCCGGTCGCGCCGGCAATACGGCTGAACTCCGCCGGCAAAGGCGCATCGGAAAAATTGATCGACCCGAGTCCGCCAAACAACGGACAACCGGTCGGCTGCGCCAGCAAGCGATCGATTTCGTTTGCGGTAACGAAGAGGCCGCGATAGGCATCGCTCATCGACTCAACGCCGACCGTCTCGCGCATGATGCCCAACGCGAGGCGCAGGCGATCGTCCAGCCAATTGAGCCATGCCGCCAGGGGATGATCGCTTGCGGTTTGAAGGATGGACACCGCCGGCCGCCGGGAACGGATATGCGGCAGTGACGGCGATGACGGCGAACCCGCTTTAGGCATGAACGGCATGCGCGCAGGCACATCGCTATCGCTGCCTCGCGCGGCATGCAACGCAGAGTGACGCGTCGGTTCTTTCGACGTGCTCAATCCCATGACGAGTGCTGATTCCTATTGTTATTTTACAAATCAGAGTGCCTGCCGCATTCGGGCGTCTTGACTGTGTTGAGCATCGACACGATCAAGACAGCGCAGCGAGCGTCAATCGCGCGTCACGCCGGAGGAGCTGTCAGGCGGGGCTTCCCGCGTGATTCAATTCATCCACCTCAATTTCGTGTGCAGCTTATAGGCTTTGTCCAGGGCGGCTATACACGGCGTCTCACTTTCTCAAAATAATCTTTTTATTTTTGAAAAACATAACCATGCGTATCATCATGAGAAAACCGAAGCATCACCATTCCATTGTCACGACAACGAATTTCCAGCCTCATACCTGTCCACCCGCCATGAATCCTTCCTCAACTCAAACGTCCTCCGCCACCGATCAACCGCAGGCAGCCCTTGATCATCTGGTCATCAACACCCACTACGACATTGATGCCGCGCAAACGCTGCTCGAAGGCCTGGGATTCACCGTCACGCCGCGCGGTTATCACACGCTCGGTTCGGTCAATCATCTGGTGGTCCTGGCCGGCGGCTATCTGGAACTGATCGGCCAGCCGCGCGACAGCGACAAGGTGCGCCAGGAAATCCTCGACAGCCCGGTCGGCATCGATGGACTGGTCTACGCCGTCGACGACATCGAGGCTTGCCGTGACCGCTGGCTGGCACTGGGGCTTGATGCACAGCCGGTCCAGCATTTCTCGCGTCCGGTGCAGGCTGCAGGCGAGTCGATTGATGCGCGCTTTTCCACCGTTCGCCTGCGGCCCGGTCAATTTGCCGCCGGCCGCGTGTATGCCTGCCGTCACCTGACGCCGGAGCTGGTCTGGCGGCCTGAATGGATGGCACACGCCAATGGTGTGGAGGGGATTTCCAGCCTTCTGGTGATCGACAAGGATCCGAGCCAGGCTGCGGCAAGCTATGACCGTCTGGGACGCTGGGGACAGGATTTTGCGTTGGAGTTTGCGGATGCAGGCAGCTTGCCGGCACGTTTCGGAGAACTGGCCGCGCATGCGCCGCAACGCGATGCGTTCTTTACGGCGATCCGATTCCGTGGCGGTGACCGGGGCTTCATTTCGATGCGCGCACGTGCGCTTGGTTTGCCGGTGCGGGAGGATGCGGACACGCTTGCGGTGGCCTTGCCGGCGTTCCGTACCCTGCTGGAATTTGCCGGCTGAGGAGCGAAAAAGAAAAAGCCCCGATCAAGGGGCTTTTTTGTGTAACGCGCCAAACAACAAAGTCAGCTCGCCGCAACATCATCCTTCTTCAACGCTTCAGCCAGCTTGGCCTTGATGCCCAGATTCTGTGCGCTGTCGTCGTCATCTTTCCGCTTCTCGATCGTGACCGCATGCGTCACTTGGTATTTGGTATACGCCGCCAGCAAGTCGGCGCGAAAATCCTTGGCGTCCTTGACCGGTTGCCAGCCCTTGGCGCCCATCTCGTCGACGCCGATGCTGGCGCCGTTGAAGCTGAGGCTGTAGGTATCGTTCTTCTCGTCGTCCATGAAATCGAGGGCGAAGGCGTCCATCCCGGGGCTGGAAGATTTGCCGAGGAAGTCGCGGACCACGTCCTTCAGTGCATTTTTACGCGCCATGTCCTGCTGACTGATCATGCCGTTGAGCGTGGTTTCCAGTGCGGGATTGGCTTGCAGCATGGCCTGGAATTTGGCGTTGCGGTTGTCGCCCGATAGCTCAAGGCCATTGGCGCCGGTGGTGATGCGCAGCGCCGGCGGGACCGAGATGCCGAACTGTGACATCGCGGCGCTCAGGGCGGCGACGGCGGCAGCGTCAGGGCTTGGAGCGAGGGCCTGGGCTTCCAGGGCCTTTGCTTGCGCGCTCAACAAGATTCCGCTGAATGGCGCATTGGTGATGGTTGGGGACAGTCCTTTGGCTTGGACGAACGAGGACAGGTCGTCCTGACTGGCTACTCTCAACATTTTTCTCTCCCACTGAATGGATGCGAATCCTGATGGCTGGATCAGGGATCGTCGCCGGTATTGATTATTGTGTGACGGTCGCGCAAGTATAGCGAAAAAATGCTTTTCCGTTGCTCCGCAGAATGCGTGGAATATCAGGCCTGCGGATCTTCAACCAGCAGGAAGTTCGTTCCCGGCGCCGCCAGCGTCTGTGTATCTCCGGCACTCTCATCCTTGAGGCCGACGCCCGTCAACCCGCGCCTGTGCGCTTCCGCCAGCAGATAGTCGAGCTTGCCAGCGGCCTCGTCATATCGCATGCCCTCGGGGCGAACATTGGAAATGCAGTTGCGCTCGGCATCGCTCATGCCAACGCGCGGCATCCAGCTCAGGTACAAGCCCATGCTGTCCGGCGAGCTGAGACCCGGCCGCTCGCCGATCATGACCACCACCAGCCGGGCTCGCAACAGGCCGCCGATTTGGTCGCCGATGGCAACGCGTCCCTGGCGCACAATGGTCGGCGGCGCCTGTGTCCAATGACGTGGCGCGATGCGTTGCTGCACTGCTTGCAGAAAAGGGACGGCATTCCTGGAGATGGCCAGCGACGACAAGCCATCGGCGATCACGAAGGCAAGATCGTGAATCCGCTCTTGCTGCGCTTCCGGATTGCCAGCGGCGGCGCTCAACTCCGCACGCGATGCGTCGGAGAGGCGCCGCCCAAGATCGGGCCGCTGCAGATAAGTCAGGCGGTCGGCGGCCGCGCTGTCGAGCACCCGGCAGGCATCGGCGCCCGGAATGCCGGCTTCCAGAAGTTGCGCACGCAAAGTGTCGGTGTCCAGCGCCAGGTGCACGGCGTCGCGCGCCTGCGCATGCGCCAGCTGGAAAGCCAATTGCGGCGCGGTCGGCAAGCTCACGCCCGCGCGTCCCAGGGCAATACGGGCGGCCGTGAATTGCCGCAGCGCTTGCCAGGGGTTGTCGACGACGGGGGATTTCTTATCGGACATCGCGGGTGCTCCCGGCTTTACGAAAGACGCCGCAAGGCATCGCGAAAGGTGGGCGGCAAGCCGTCGTTGAGGCGGAACTGCGGTTCGCTGCTGAAGATCTGCATGCGTTGCAGCCATGCCTCGAATTCCGGCGCCGGCGCCAGGCCGAGCACACGTCGCACGTACAGGGCGTCGTGGAACGAGGTGGTCTGGTAATTGAGCATGATGTCGTCGGAACCGGGAATGCCCATGACGAAGCTGCAGCCCGCCGTCGCCAGCAATGTCAGCAGGTTGTCCATGTCGTTCTGGTCTGCCTCGGCATGGTTGGTGTAGCAGACGTCGCAGCCCATCGGCAGGCCGAGCAGCTTGGCGCAGAAATGGTCTTCCAGCCCGGCTCGGATGATCTGCTTGCCGTCGTAGAGGTACTCGGGACCGATGAAACCGACCACAGTGTTGACCAGCAGCGGCTTGAACTCGCGCGCCACCGCGTAGGCACGCGCTTCGCAGGTCTGCTGGTCCATGCCGTGGTGGGCACCGGCCGACAGCGCGCTGCCCTGCCCGGTTTCAAAATACATGACGTTGTCGCCGACCGTGCCGCGCCCCAGCGACAGCGCGGCATCGCGCGCTTCGTCCAGTAAGGCCAGGTCGATGCCGAAACTGCGGTTGGAGGCCTCGGTGCCGGCGATCGACTGGAATACCAGGTCGACCGGCGCGCCGCGTTCGATGGCGGCGATGGTGTTGGTCACGTGGGTAAGCACGCACGACTGCGTCGGAATCTCGTAACGCGCAATGATCTCGGCCATCATCGTGACCAGATTGATCACTTGCGGCACGTTGTCGGTGGCCGGATTAATCCCGAATACGGCGTCGCCGCTGCCGTACAGCAAGCCGTCCAGCAGGCTCGCCGCGATGCCGGTGGCGTCGTCGGTCGGATGGTTGGGCTGCAGGCGCGTCGACAGGCGCCCGGCCAGACCGATGGTGTTGCGGAAAGCGGTAACGACGCGGCACTTCTTCGCCACCAGGATCAGGTCCTGATTGCGCATGATCTTGCTTACCGCAGCGGCCATTTCCGGCGTGATGCCGGGCGCCACCGCGCTGAGCGTCGCACTATCGACATCGTCGCCAAGCAGCCAGTTGCGGAAATCGCCCACCGTCAGGTGGCTGATCGCGGCGAAGGCGGCGGCATCATGTCCGTCGATGATCAGGCGCGTCACCTCGTCGGTTTCATAAGGTGCGAGCGCCTCGTTGAGGAAAATTCGCAGCGGCAGTTCGGCCAGCGCCATCTGCGCCACCGCGCGCTGCTCAGCGCTGGCGGCGCCGACACCCGCCAGCATGTCGCCGGAACGCAGCGGCGTCGCCTTGGCCATCAGATCTCTGAGATCGAGGAACTGATGCGTGATGGCGCCGACGGTGTGGCTGAACTGATAGGACGGCACGTTTCTCTTTTCCTCCGGTCAGGCCCGGTCAGGCGGTCAGCAAGGGCGTCGTCTTGCCGTACTTGATACTGGTTTCCACGGGCAGCCAGTTGCCGGTGGACTCTTGCCGGCCTTGCAACAGGAAGCGCGGCTGCCCTGCGGCAATCTGCGCCGCCGCCAGTTTCGACAACTCGCCGATCTTGCCGTTCTTCATGCGGTTGACGATCAGGCCGAAGCGCGTGTCAGCGAAGTCCCTGAGCATATCGTAATCGCCATCGCTGTCGCCCGCCACGAAAATCGGCCCGTAGCCTTTGGCCGCGACCAGTTCGCTTTTGATCGCCACCGTCTTGCCCGGCCCCCAGGTCAGCGGCCAGTTCTTCAGGTAGGCGTTCCTGTAAGTGTTGCCGTCGCGTTCGAGGCGCAGGCCGATGATGTTCTCGCGCGCCACGTTGTAACCATACTTCGGATTGGTCGCAAACACCGCAACCACGTCTTCGAGCGAGGCGGTACAAACGTAGATGTCGATGCCGTGGTCGCGGAAAGTATCCATCATGCCGCCGATCTCGGTGCAAAGACGGATGCCGTGGAAGTGACTCACGCTGATCACGCCGGCCCTGCCGGGACGGTCCGCGGGACTGGTGTATTTGACCTTGGTGAGCGCCGCGCCCAGGGCGGCATCGTTGGATGCTTCGGCCAGCGCCGACACTTCAGCCACGGTCATGTTGGCGAAGAAATAAATCACCCACGGATAACCGACATTGACACCGTGGGTATCGTTGACGGCTTCATACAGGTAGTACAGCTTGGCGCGGAAATCGAGGAATTCGCTGGTCGTGCTGATTTCTTCGAGCGACTTGCCGCCGGCGAAACCCTTGTAATTTGCGTGCAGGAAGGCATAGTCGGCATCCAGGTCGGCGCAGATCGAATCGAGGTCCACCACCTTGCCGGCGGTGTTCTTGAAGTCTGCGGTGAACGGTCCCGGCGGCACATTCTGGCGAATGATGGCGCTGAATTCAGCCGGCGTGAGCTTGAACGACAAGGTGTTGATCTGGTACATCAGCAGCGCTTCCTCGCAGTCGTTCATGATACTGGTGTTGTCCCAGTCGAACACGGCGTAGGGTTTCTTTCCGCTCTTGTAGCCGCGCGAAGTGTTGCCATACGCAGCGATCATCTGCTCCACCATGTCGCGATTGCGCGGCGCCCACTTGGCGCGATCGAGACCGACCGGCGCCTTGACGGCTTTTGCTTGCGCGGCCAGCGGCGCGCCTACCATGGCGGCGCCGGCGACAGAGGCCAGCGCGCGTCCCAGAAATCCCCGTCGCGCGATTGCCTCTGCGGCCGGCGCGTTTCCCTGTTGTTTGTTTTTCATGTGATGGACTCTCTTGTTGTGACTGTTGGTGACTCGAAGTTGGATGAAACGCGCCGCAAGAAATCAATTGTTGGCTTCCGGCGCGGCAGTGAAATCCGCCGCCGCGCGCTGGCCGCCGGTCATCAGGAAATAGCCGTAGCCGAGTGCCAGAAACACCAGGAAGATGACGAAAATGAGCAGGTTGTAATAGATCATGGTCGCCATGCAGACCAGCGCGCCGAACAGCGCGAACGCCGGGAAGAACGGGTACAGCGGCGCCCGGAACGGCCGCGTCAGACCGGCTTCGGTGCGGCGCAACCTGAACAGGCTGAGCATGCTCAGGATGTACATCAGGATGGCGCCGAACACCGACATCGTGACGATGTTGGCCGTCAGCGTCTGGCCGCCGATGGTGATCAGTTCGTCGCTGTAGATTGCCGCGATACCGACTGCGCCGCCGGCCAGGATGGCGCGGTGCGGCGTCTTGAAGCGCGGATGCACCTTGGCGAAATACGCCGGCAGGTAAGCCTCCCGCGCCAAGGCGAAGATCTGGCGCGAATAGCCCAGGATGATGCCGTGGAACGACGCCACCAGGCCGAACAGGCCCAGCCACACCAGCATGTGCAGCCAGTTGCTGTTGGCGCCGACGATCAGCTTCATCGCCTGCGGCAGCGGATCGTTGATGTTCGACAGCTTGCTCCAGTCCCCTGCACCGCCGGCGAACAGCATCACGCCGATGGCCAGCACCACCAGCGTCAGGATGCCGGTGATGTAGGCGATCGGAATGGAACGTTTGGGATCCTTGGCTTCTTCCGCCGCCATCGCGACGCCTTCGATCGCCAGGAAAAACCAGATCGCGAACGGGATCGCCGCGAACATTCCAGGAATCGACGCAAGGCTGAAACTGTCGCTGCCGGACCAACCGCCTTTGGTGAAGTTGGCGAGCGAAAAACCCGGCGACACCACGCCCATGAATACCAGCAGTTCAAAGATCGCCAAAAGCGTCACGCACAGTTCGAAGGTCGCGGCGATCTGCACGCCGACGATATTGAGCGTCATGAAAACGAGGTAAGCGCCCAGCGCGGCAAGCTTCGGGTCGACGGTCGGAAACTGCACGTTGAGGTAGGCGCCGATGGCCAGCGCGATCGCCGGCGGCGCGAACACGAATTCGATCAGCGTCGCCGCGCCGGCCAGGTAACCGCCGGTCGGACCGAATGCCCGCTTGCTGTAAGCGAAGGGTCCGCCCGCATGCGGTATCGAGGTGGTCAGTTCCGTGAAGCTGAAGATGAAAGTGGTGTACATCGCCGCGATGAACAGCGCGGTGACGGTAAAGCCGAGCGTGCCGGCCGAGGCCCAGCCGTAGCTCCAGCCGAAATATTCGCCGGAAATCACCAGCCCGACGGCGATGCCCCACAGCTGCAACGTGCTCAACACCGGCTTGAGGCCCGCATGCTGGCTGGATGTCGCTGAATCCATATGAATGCTCCTGTGCAATGGCGGATGCGATTGATCGAAGATCAACCGGGCGGGGCAACGGCCGTTGCAGGCATAGCGTTTGCTTGCAAACGTTCTCATTGACCCCGGCATTGAATATAGCAACGGGGGAAAAACCGGCGTTATCGAAAATCGGCAAAGTTGCGCCATCCGGGAAATTGCCGTGTTCACTTCAGCGGGATAAGGTTCTTGTCAATGTTTCATCACTCATCCATGCCTGCCAGTCCGGGTGCACCTCCGCTGCACACCGGCGAGCTCGTGCGCACCGTTGTCGCGCACGACGTGGATGAGCATGCCCACAATCTGACCAACTGGGAGCAACGCTACGACCAGATCACGCACGGTCGCTTTTGCGGGGAGCTGAATGAATGGCAAACGCAGGGACTGCAGATTTTCCGCGAGCGCAGCAGCCGCGCTGTGCTGCAGTCCTGCTGCGTCTGGCCTGATGCCTTCTGGTTCGGCATCGAGCCGCAGGCGGGCGGCATGCGCATCAACGGCCGTAATGTCGGCGCCGGCATGATCATGACGCAGCCGGGCCACCATGAATTCGAACTGATGACGCCGGACGATCACGAAATCCTCGGCATCGTGATCCAGCGCAACACCCTGCTCGCCGCCGCCGACCGCCTGGGCTGCCGGATTGAATGGTCGAAACTGGCCTCGGCGGAGTTGCTGCACGTCGGCCAGGGCGCACTGGACGTCTGCGCGCAACACATCCAGACCATGCTCGATCCGCAGACGCCCCACAGCGCGCAGGCGATGCAGCAGGACCACGTCATCACGGCACTGCTGGCGATGCTGGACGCCAGCGAAGTCGAGAGCGAAGCCTGCACCAGCCTGCTGCGGCGTCGCCGCATCGTCGGCGACGCGCGCGACTACGCGATGGACAATCAGGATGTGCCGATCACGATTTCCGTGCTGTGCGAACAACTGCACGTAAGCCGCCGCACGCTGCAATATTGTTTTGAGGATGTGCTGGGCATCAGCCCGATGACCTACCTGCGCTCGCTGCGCCTGAACGGCGTGCGACGCCAGCTGATGCAGTGCGCGGCCGCCGGCGCTTCGCATGCGGTCCGCATCGGAGACGTCGCAGCAGCCTGGGGCTTCAGCAATTTCAGCCAGTTCTCCTGCGACTACAAGAAACTCTTCGGCGAGTCGCCTTCCAGCGCCTTGCGCGCCACCGCCTGAGTAAACTCAGGCGCCGACCAGTTTCTTGAACGTCGCCAGCACGGCGTCGCCCTTGAACGGCTTGACGATCCAGCCCTTGATGCCGGCCGCCTTGCCGCGCTCTTTCATGATCGGTGAATTTTCCGTGGTCAGCATGATGATGTTGACGGAGGCATTGCCCAGTTCGCTGCGGATCTTTTCGGCCATGGTCAGGCCGTCCATATTTGGCATGTTGACGTCGGACACCACCAGCTTGATCGACGGATCGCCCTTGAGTTTGACGAGACCGTCGCGACCGTCCACCGCGAGGGCTACGTCGAGGCCGTTCTTCTTGAGGAAATCGCCGACTTCGGCGCGGACCGTGCTGGAATCGTCGACTACGAGGATTTGTGCCATGGGTTCTTTATGGTTCTTTGCGTTGGAGGAATGGAGTTAAAACAGTTCGAGTTCGCCGGTATCGCTACCCAACTCGTCCGCCGAGACGGCAAAGTCGATATCGGCGTAGACCGAAACGCTCAGCGTCACGTGGAAGCGCGGCGAATTGTCCATGTCAACCGCGAAATGGCGCACGTGCTGGCAATTGAGCGTTTGCAGGTAGGCCGCACAGTTACTGTCGATGACGTTGGGTGTGGACATACCGATGTGCGGAAAGAAATTGCCGAGGTCGCGGTTGAGGATGCCGCAGCACAGGTTGCCGCTTTCGGCGATGGCGTCCATAAAGGTCTGCTCGCTCATCTCAGTTGCGTCGATGTTGTTGATGCGCGCGAAATGGGCCCGGGTGGCGGTGTCGGGCGTGAAATAGAACATCACCATCAGGCGGAACAGATAGGACGATACCGTCAGCACGACCATCTTCTTTTCGGGGATGTCGGCATCGTCGGCCAGCGTCGACACCTCAACCTGCGCACCGGAAGGCGCCATGCCGGATTTCAGCGATTGCATGAGCAGTGTGTCGAAGCCGTCTTTGGCGGACTGGGTCAGCATGTGCATCTCCTCATGCGGCCAGCGCTTCTTTGGTTTTCTTGTTGATCAGGTCGAGGCCGATGACCGCGCCGATGATCATCTTTCCGCCCGCCTGCAAGTCCTGGAACGTGGTGGTGGTGATCAGGTCGTTCTGGTACAGGTTGGCACGGTAGCTCTTGGACAGCTTCTCGGCGCGCTGCGCCAGGTCGCGCACTTCCGACGCCACCACCGCGAAGCCGCGCCCGTGGGTCCCGGCGCGCGCCGCTTCGATCGAAGCGTTGAGCGCCACGATGATGACCTGGTTGACGATCAACGCGAACTCGTCGTTCTTGCGGTGCATCTCACGATTGTGCGTGATCAGCACGTTCATGTCGTCATGCCAGCGTTCGAAGGTGCGCATCAGGCCGAGCAGATTGGCGATGGTTTCCTGCGAAGCGTCACAGTTTTCCAGCACGCGTGCGATGCTTTGGGAATTCTGCGAACTCAGCTGAGCCACTACCTTCTCGGTGTCGCGCTGCGTCTGCGCCAGACGCAAATCATTGTCGCGGCGTTGCGCTTCCAGCTCTTGCCGGTGCGCATCGATATTCTGTTGGTGCTCGTCCAGCGTCAGTTGGACGTTGCGCTTGAGCGCGTCGACCTGATCGACATCGACCATGCGCTGCATGCGCCGGTTCTGCCGTTTCAGCATCAGGGCCAGCGGCACGCCGGACAACAGCGCACCCAGCAAGACAAAAAGAATCTGGTTCAACATCATGAAGCGTTCCTTGCGATAAATCCGTTACGACAATGGTGCTGCCCTGCTCCGCCCGTTCAGGCCACCTGAGGATCGCCGTCCGCCGCCAGTATGCCGGCGGGTGCGGTCTGGTCGATATCCGGCAACGGATAGGCAACGTCGATACCGTCGACTTCCACGGCGACGTTTTCCGGCAGCAGGACATTGATCTGGAACGGACGGAAGTCAGCGCCTTCAGCGTGGTCGAGGAATTCAATCTCGATGCGACCGTGCTCCTGCGTCACGAAGTCCAGCACCGCATCCATCCCCACGCCGCGGCCGGAAACGTCGGTCACTTCGCTGCGCGTGGAGAAGCCGGCGCGCATGATCAGGCGCGCCAGTTCGGCGTCGCTCAACACAGCGTCGGCGGCGATCAGCTCCTTGTCGACGGCGGTGCGGCGGATGTGCGCCAGCGCGAGGCCGCGACCGTCGTCGGACAGCGCCATGTGCAGCATGTTGTCCATCACGCCGAGTTGCAGGCGGATCGTGCCGGCTTCATTCTTGCCCTTGGCCCGGCGCTCGTCCGGCGCTTCCAGGCCGTGGTCCATGGCGTTGCGAATCAGGTGCATGAAGACATTTTTGAGCAGCGCCGAGGCATGCGTATGGATGACGTAGCCGTTGTCTTCGATCGCCACCACCGGCGCTGCCTTGCCGAGTTCGCTTGCCAGCGCCGGCAGTGAGTCGGTGACGCTGGCCAGGATGTCTGCCACCGGCTCGGTGCCGAGCAGGCGCAATGTCTTGCGTACGGCATTGCGGACCGCGACCAGTTCATGCAGGTTGGCGGTGTTGACGGTTTCCAGGCGATGCAGGCTTTCCTGGATGTGCTTGCGGTCGATGGTCATGATGTGGCGCTCCACCGCTGCGGCCTGCTCGGGCGCTGCCTGGCGGCCCAGCGTGACTTCGTTTATGCGGGCATAGCGATCGATAGCGACGCGCACGCGCGCCAGGTCCTGCAGCAGGCGTTCCTGTTCCCAGACGGCGCCGGTTTCCGGATGGCGCAGGTCGTCGTAGTGCTGCTCGACATCGTGCACCACGTTGCTCAGGTGCAGCAGGCCGTAGGTGCGGCCGTTGCCCTTGATGGTATGCATATTGCGGAACAGCTTGGCGATCGCGAAGGCCGTGGCTTCCGGATTCTGATGGACGATCTGCTCGTTCTCGTCGAGGAAACGGCGCGAGGTGGCGATGAACTCCTGGAACTTCGGCGCGGCGACGGCGAGGATTTCGCCGATCATTTCCAGTTCGTGTTTCTGTTCGTTTGCTTCCGCCGCCAGCTTGCGCAGTTCGGTGACGTCGCGCACGCACAGCATCAGGCGGATTACGGTGTCGGCGTCGTCGGTGATCGGCGACCAGCTCAGGTCGAGGATCTTGACGCGGCCGTCGGCCATCTTCTTCTCGACTTCGCCCACCATCAGGTGTTCGTTGAACTCGAAGTTCATGATGTCTTCGCCGATGCAGGCACCGCCGATGGCTTCGATCTGCGATAGCGTATCCGCGCCCAGCGACGTTCCGGCGAAGACCAAGTCCATCAGGTCGCGGCCGGCGATGTCGGTGGTCTCGAACACGGTTTCCAGGAAGGCTGAATATTCCGGATGAACCTTGTTGCCGTCGATCACGGTCAGGATGCCTTGCGGGATGTTCTGCAGCATGGCCTGCATGTCGGCGGTCTTTTGCTTGACCAGCGCCGAAGCTTCTTCGATCTTCTCGACCATGCCGTTGAAGGCGACGATGGAGTGGCCCACTTCATCCATGCGGTCAACCGGCAGGCGGCGCGTGAAGTCCTGGCTGACGGCGATCTCGGTCATCATGCTCTGCATGCGGCTGATCGGACCGGTGATCTGGCGATACAGCAGGAAGCCGATCAGCGCCAGCGCAATCACGGCCACGGCGGTGACGCCGGAGATCGTGGTGGTGGTCGACGCCAGGTTCTGGTTAAGCGCGGCGATTGCAGTGTCCTTGCTGCGATTCTTCTCGATGCGCAGCGTGTCGACCACGCCTTCGAGTTCAGCCTGGTATTGCACCACGTTGCCGAAGAAGGAGGCCTGCGCCAGCGCATCCTTGCCGGCCAGCTTGAATTTGGCGGTGCTGTCGATGGCGCCGAAATAATTGTCCAGGCTTTCCTTGGCCTGTTCGATCAGGCCCTTCTGCGCCTGGCTTGCGGCCTGCCCTGCCTGGAACTCCAGCGCTTTCTCAAGCGTAGCCTTCTTGGCGGCGAGCTTTTCATTTTCCTGGACGACCAGTTGCGCATCGGTCTCGGCCACCATCACCATGGCCGCCAGTTGCACGTCCTTGAGTTGGCCCACCAGGTCCGACGATGCCAGCACGCTGGGCACCACGCCTTCCGTCACCGACTTCACTTCCAGCGCGCTGCTGCGCGACTGGAACACGGCGTAACCACCGATGGCTGAAATGGCGATGAAGGTGAGAATGACGAGCAAGGTAATGCGCAGACGGATAGTCATTTGTCTTTTCCCTGGAGAGACTGGCAAGCGGCGCAGTTTGTAGACGTGTGGACTGATGGAGGTCGCACGCGCCGCTCTTTTGTGATGGCCGCATTGTTGCATTGAAGTATTACTACTCCGTGACAACACGGGGCAATCAAGGAAACAGAATGACTATTGCCGTACATTAATTAAGTTTGATGCCGGGCGATTGCAGCGCCGTCAAGCCGCATGCAAACGCGCCGAGTCATACAGCGTCTGCCGTATCAGCAGATCGGTCGCGGCGTGACCGGGCATGCCCTTGCCAAAATAATATCCTTGCGCCTGATCACAGCCCTGCCGGCGCAGGAAGTCGAGTTGCCTCCGGTCCTCCACACCCTCGGCCACGATATTGCGCTGCATGACATGCGCCAGTGCAATGACCGCCTTGACGATCTCGGCATCGTCGTTGTCGATGGCAATGTCGCGAATGAAGCTGCGATCAATCTTGAGGGTATGGATGGGAAAACGTTTCAGATAGCTGAGGCTGGAATAGCCGGTGCCGAAATCGTCAATCGCCAGCTTCACCCCCATGGCGCTGAGCTGGCGCAGGACTTCGGCGGCGGCTTCGGGCGTTTCCATGACCACGCTTTCCGTAATCTCCAGCACCAGGTTGTCGGCGGCGCAGCCGGTGCGCTCCAGAGTGCCCCGGACCATCTCGACGATGTCGTCCTGGCGGAATTGGGTCGCCGACAGGTTGACCGACATCTTGATCTCCTGGCCGAGTCCGGCCTGCTGCCACGACACCACCTGTCGGCAGGCGGTGTCGAGCACCCATTCGCCGATGGGTACGATGAGGCCGGTCTCTTCTGCAATGGAGATGAACTTGTCGGGAAACACCACCGGCTGTCCCGACGGCTTCCAGCGTATTAGCGCCTCGAAGCCGACGATGCGTCCGGTCGGGATGTCCACTTGCGGTTGGTAGTCCAGTACGAACTCGCGGCGTTCGACGGCGCGGCGCAGCGCGCCCTCCAGTCGCAGGTAGTCCATTGCGCCCTTGCTCATGGCGTCGACGTAGAACTTGTGGCGCCCTTTGCCGGCCTGCTTGGCCTGGTACATCGCGGTATCGGCGTTCTTGAGCAGCGTCGCGCTGTCGTCGCCGTCGTCGGCGTACATGCTGATGCCGACGCTGCCGCTCAGGTACAGCTCGTGCCCGCGTGGCAGCATCGGCTCGGCGATGGCGTCGAGTATCTTGTTGCTGATCGCCGCCACGTCCTCGCGCCGGCTGACGTCATTGAGGATCACCACGAACTCGTCTCCGCCCAGGCGCGCGACCGTGTCGCCGGCCCGCACCGACATCGACAGGCGGCGCGCCGCTTCGATGATCACCAGGTCGCCGACGTCGTGGCCGAGGCTGTCATTGATGTTTTTGAAACGATCGAGGTCGATGAACAGCACCGCCACCGATTTGCCCGAGCGCCGCGCCTGATGGATGGACTGCGACAAGCGGTCCGTGAGGAGGCTGCGGTTGGGCAGATTGGTCAGCGTGTCGTGGCTGGCCAGATGGCGCATCTCCTGCTCCACTGCCCGCCGCTGCGTGATGTCCTCGATCGCTGCGATGAAGCGGACGTTGCCGCGGCTGTCGAGCATGGCCGATACCGCCACCCGACTCCAGATGTACTCGCCGTCCTTGCGCTGGTAGCGCTTTTCACGTGTGTAATCCTTGATCTCGCCGGACAGAACGCGACCTATCATCGCCAGGTCTTGCTTGATGTCGTCGGGATGCGTGATCTCTTGCAAGGTCAGGCCGGTCAGCTCGGACTCGTCGTAGCCGAGGATCTGCTGCAGCTTTTCATTGGTGCGTAGCAGATGGCCGTTGGGGGCCAGGTGCGCCAGTCCGACCGCAGTCTGGCGGAACGAGAGGCGGAAGCGCTCTTCGCTCTCGGCCAGCTCGGCCTTGGCTTCGAGGATGGAGCTGATGTCCTGCGCAATCAGCAACAACAGGTATTCCCCCTCCACCTCGGTACGCGTCAGGCTGAACTGGAAATTTGCCGCACCCGCAATCCCGCCCTCGCCCGACAAGTCCAGTGCGAAATGCGCCGTGCCGGTCATCAGCGTCTCTTGCGCCGCACGCCGCAGCGGTGCGACGCTGGTCACGTGCGGCAACACCCGGTATTCCACCGGTTCGGCCTCGTCCATACCCAGCAGGCGGCGCATCACCGGATTGATCGAGCGGATGCGGAACATCGCATCCATCACCAACAAGCCGTTCGGCGTGCAACTGACGATGTGCTCGGCGTAGTTGCGATAGCGCAGCAACGACTGATGATCGGCTGCGGCATAGGTATCCAGCGCCAGCCCCATGTCGAAGAACACCACTTTCAGCAAGGCGTTGGTGGCGGCGAAAAAGCGTGCTGGTTCCTGCGCCAGCAACTTCCACAGCACCGGCAACAATCCCGACAGATACTTGCGATAGGCGCCGATGTACCAGTGCGTGTCGAGACCGATGGTCTGGTGCACCGCACCGACCCGCAGGCGATTGCGCACATAGTCGCCGTCGTAGTCGCCCGCGGTCATGCCGTCGAAATAGCCGGCCATGGTGTTCTTCAGTCTGGCGACGCGGCCTTCTTCCTTCAGCAGATCCTGCAAGCCGGGGAATTGCAGCAGGTGCGCATAGAAATCCTCGGTAAAGTCGCTGCGATTCTCGCGCAGCAGCGCATGGATGCTGCGCAGTTGCGTGACGTCGGCATCGGTGAATTCGAGGAATTGCTTGCGGCCGGCGATGACGTCGGCGCTGTCCAGCCCGGTATCGCGGACGATGCCGGCGATCAGTTGGTCGATGTTTTCCATGGTGTGCATCTCCTGCCGGCATTCCATTGAATCCGGACTGTTGAGGACTGCGTGGTGTTGCGCTGGAACCGGACCGCGTTGATTGCGGCCCGGTATGGACTGAGACGTTTAGTGCGCGGCCGCTGCGGCGGCAACCGATGAACCGCCGGATGCCGGCCTGGTGATCCAGATCAGCGGAATGATGGCGACGAAGATCACCGCTGAAATCCAGAAGATGTCGTTGATCCCGAGCATTGTGGCCTGCGAATTGAGCGTCAGTTCGAAGCGCGCCTGGGCTTGTTCCAGCGTCATGCCGAAGTTGTTGCGCAGCAGCTCGATCGACTCATTGAAAGCCGAATTGAGCGGGCTGGCCTGCTCCATCAAGCGCGAGTGATGCAGGATGTTGCGGTCGTTCCACGCAGTGCTGGCAATCGCAGTACCGGCGGCGCCGAAGAACACCCGTACGAAGTTCGACAAACCGGCGGCGGCGGGAATCTTGTCGGGCGACAAGCCGGACAAGATGATCGCGGTCAGCGGAACGAAGAACAAGGCGGTCGGAATCCCCTGCAGCAGCGTCGGCAGCACCAGCGTCCAGGTATCGGCTTGCGTGGTGTAGAGCGAGCGCATGAAGAACACGATGGCAAAGCCGATGAATGCTCCCGTTGCCAGGATGCGGGTATCCGATTTCGGCACCAGCTTTCCCATGACCGGCGCCAGCAGCACCGCGAAGATGCCCAGCGGCGCGGTGGCGAGACCGGCGTCGACCGAACGATAGCCGAGGTATTGTTGCATCCACTGCGGCAGGATCACCAGGTTGGCGAAGAACACGCCGTAGGCTACCGAGATCGCCACCGTGCCGCCGAGGAAATTGCGTCCCAGGAACAGGCGCAGGTCGATGATGGGATTCTTCTCGGTCAACTCCCAGATCACGAAGAAAATGAAGCTCACCAGCGCAAAGGCGCCGAGGCCGATGATCACCGGCGAATGGAACCAGTCCAGGTCCTTGCCCTTGTCGAGCATGATCTGCAGCGACGACACCCAGGCGATCAGCGACAGCAGGCCGACCTTGTCGATGGGGATGGATTTGGTCGCGGTTTCACGACCACGATAAATGGCCCAGGTCACGGCGGCGGCAAAAATGCCGACCGGGATATTGATGTAGAAGATCCACGACCACGAATAACTGTCGGTCATCCAGCCGCCCAGCGCCGGGCCAGCGATCGGGCCGACCGTGGCGGTCATGGCCCACAGCGACAGCGCCAGCGAACTCTTGGCCTTGGGATAGGAACTGAGCAAGATCGCCTGCGACAACGGAATCAGCGGACCGGCCACGGCGCCTTGCAGGATGCGTGCGGCCAGCAGGATCGGCAAGGTCGGCGCGACGCCGCATAGCCAGGACGAAAAAGAAAACAGCAGGATCGCGATCACGAACAGGCGGATCTGCCCGACGCGTTGCGTGAGCCAGCCGGTCAGCGGAATCGAGATGGCGTTGGCGGCGGCGAACAAGGTGATGACCCAGGTCCCCTCGTCCACCGACACGCCGAGATTACCGGAGATGGTCGGAATCGCGACGTTGGCGATGGACGAATCCAGCACGTTCATGAAGGTCGCCAGCGCCACGGCGAAGGTGGCAAGGACCAGCTTGCGGCCAGTCAGTGGAGGTGGCGGCGATGGAGGTGCCGCCGGTCCGGGCGACTGCTCTGGTTTGGATTGATCAAGCGTGTTCATGGGTCACCTATGTTCGCATCAGCTACCGATGCGGTTTTGTTTGATGATGCGATCGATCTCGGCATCGGCCTGTTGCGCATAGTTGTCGAATACGCGGGTCTGATACGAGGCGTTCTTGGCGGCGGCCAGTTCGGTACCGTCCTGCTTGCGGGTGGCGACGTCAACCTGCATCGACAAACCGACGCGCAGCGGATGGGCGCGCAGTTCTTCGGCATCGAGCTGGATGCGCACCGGCAGGCGTTGCACCACCTTGATCCAGTTGCCGGTGGCGTTCTGCGCCGGCAAGGTGGCGAAGGCGCTGCCGGTGCCGGCGGAGAAGCCGACTACCTTGCCGTGGTATTCGATGTCGCCGCCATAGACGTCGGCGTGCAGCGTCACTTCCTGGCCGATGCGGATATGACGGACCTGGGTCTCCTTGAAGTTGGCGTCAACCCAGACACCGTCGAGCGGCACGATGGCCATCAGCGGCGTTCCCGGCGCAACGCGTTGACCGAGTTGCACGGAACGCTTGGCGACATAACCGGTGACCGGCGCCGGCAAGGTGTTGCGCGCATAGTTGAGATAGGTCTCACGCACTTTTCCGGCGGCGGCGATGACGTTGGGATGCTGCGCGACCGAGGTCTTGCCGGTCTGTGCGTGGTTGGCCGCCAGCTGTTCCAGCGATACTTGCAGGCCGGCCTTGGCGGCGGTTACGGCGGCGCGCGCATGGGCGATGTCTTCGGCCGATACCGCGCCGGTGTCTCCGACACTGAGACGGCGCTTCAGGTCATCTTCGGCGCGTGCCAGGTCGGCGCGGCGCTGGGCGATCTGCGCTTCAAAGACACCGTTGTTGACGTACAGCGTGCTGACTTGCTGCACGGCCTGGGCGAGCGCGGCTTCGGCCTTGATCATGTCGACTTTTGCGTCGGCGCGGTCAAGCTGGATCACCGGTTCGCCGGTCTTGACGATCTGGGTGTCGTCGGCGTTGATGGCCACCACCGAGCCTGCGACCTGCGAGGTCAGCTGCACCAGGTTGCCAGAGACGTAAGCATCGTCGGTTTCTTCGTGATAGCGGCTGTAGCCGAAATAGTAGGCGGCATACGCAGCCGATGCAGCAATCACACCGATGCCGAGCCAGACCAGCATGGTCTTGCGCTTGCCGTTGTTGCCGGCGAGACCCGTAACGGGAGTTGGCTGCGTAGTCGGTCCGAAGTTGTCCTTGGTTTCCATGATGAGTACCTGTTTTCTAGAATTGGATAAGTGAAATGGTTAGGTCTGGTTCAGTTCGTTTCAGGGGCGACAAAACCGCCGCCCAATGCCGCTGCCAGAGCAATCTGCTGGCTGCGGCGATTCATGCCGAGATTGACGACGGCCTGCTCGGTGGCCAATGCGCCGAGACGCGCCTGCAAGACATTGAGCCGGCTGCTGAGACCGCCGCGGTACTGGTTCTCGGCCAGCTTGTAGCTGCGATCGGCCGCTTGGCCGGCGAGGCGTGCATCCACTAGTTGCGCGTCGCCGGAACGGATGCGCGCCAGTTGCGTGGCGATGTCCGACAGCGCCGATACCAGCGTGCCGTTGTAGGCGGCCACCGCCAGGTCATAGTCGGCATAGCGCTCTTTCAGACGAGCGCGCAATGCGCCGGCGTCGAAGATCGGAATATGGATGGCCGGGCCTGCGTTCGCGGTGCGGCTGGCGGCGCTGAGAAAGCGACCGAAGCCGAAGGCGTCCAGCCCGATGGCGGCGCTCAGATTGATGTTCGGATAAAAATCGGCTTTGGCCGTATCGATGCCATGTGTCAGCGCATCGACGCGCCAGCGCGCCGCCGTCAGATCAGGACGACGTGCCACCAGATCGGCCGGCAGGTTGTCGGGCAGCGCTACGGTGTCGCCGGCGCCCAGCTGCGGACGGGCGATCAGCAAGCCGCGATCCGGGCCTTGGCCGAGCAAGGCACTCAACTGATAACGGGTGTCGAGCATGCGGCCGTCCAACGCGGTCAGCGCGGACCGTGCGGTCGCAAGATTGCGTTGCGCGCCCTGCTGCTCTGCTTCGGTATCGAGGCCGGAGTGCAGGCGGCGCTGGGCGAGATCGTTAATCCCCTGCCATGTTTGCACTTCCTGTTGCGCCAGATCACGCAGCGCATACAGGCGCGCCAGTTCGTTGTAGGTGACGGCCACGGCGGCGCTCAGGGTCAGCTTGACCTTTTCCTGCTCCGCTTCGGCGGCATGCAGTTTCGAAACGGAAGACTTCCATGCCGAGCTGTTCTTGCCCCAGACGTCGAGCTCATACGATGCGCTGACGACCGCCTTGTTTTCCGATTGCCAGGAGCCGGCGTATGGCGGCGGCACCAGCGCCGTCGACGAATACTGCTGACGCGAGTACGCATAGTCGGCACCGACCTTCGGCAGGGTCTGGGCACGCGCTTCCTCGGTGAAGGCGGCGGCGGCTTGCAGACGCGCCTGCGCTTCGGCCAAGGTCGGGCTGGATTTCAACGCTTCATTGATCAGCGCAGCCAGTTGCGCATCGCCAAACTGATCGGCCCAATTGGCAGCGGGCCAGTTGCCGTGCGTGGCCGCCAGGCTTCGCGTCTGCTGCAGGTCGGCAACGGGCGTCAGTTTGCTGTCGCTGCCGATGCCGATGCCGGCATAGTTGGCGCAGGCCGACATCATCGCTGCAGCCAGCAAGGCGGTGAACATGGCGGTGTAACGACCGGGCTGCGAGCTTTCTTCAGAGGTAGATAGTTGATTATTCATTTTCTGACTTGTCAAATATATGTTTAAAAAAATTGGGCGTAAAAAGCCCATGACTGATTCAACAGCGATCCTGCCAACGACAAAAACGGCCCGGCTATCCCTGCAAGAACTTCTCCAGCAAGCGATGAAATTCGAGGAATTCCTCCTGCGTGAAATCCTTGAGGCGACGGTTCAATGCCTCCGGCGCGACTTTCGGAATTTCCTTCAGCACCGTCATGCCCTGCGCCGTCAGACCGAGGTTCACGCTGCGCCTGTCTTCCATGCTGCGTTCGCGCGCCAGCAGGCCTTGCTTTTCCAGCTTGTCGAGCATGCGGGTCATCAGGCCCGAATCGATTTCCAGCATCTTGCTGAGTTCGAACGGTGTGGTCGCGATGCCGCGGCCGACGCAGAGGATGATGCCCATTTGCTGCGCGGTAATGTCCAGGTCCTTCAATACCGCGTCCATCTCGCTGATGACGACGTTACGCGCCTTGACCAGCGAAAAGCCGACGCTGGTGGTGGGATGGAAGTTGTCTTTCGTATAGTGTTTCATGCGTTCTCCGTGATGGCTTCAATATATTTGACTAGTCAGATATTGTCAACGCAGATTCGACAGGTCCATCGCCTCAGATCTTGAAATTACCTGTCAAATACGCTAAAAGTCTTTTCTGACGCGGCTTTTCGGGCCGGATGCCAATCTTGCTGAATCCGCGGAGTCCATTCCGAATGTGGCTTTTCCCACCCAAAACACGAAATCCCAAAGCCGGATACCATGTCTCTTTTGGCCCGCCATCACCGAACAAGCCGCGGCACGCATCGCGGCGACGACGCCCCCGGAGACAACATGCAGACAATCGAACAAGCCCCGGCTTTTGCCCGTACCGCCCGCCATCCCGGCGCGCCCGACCCCGTGCGCATCGTCAGCCTGGCCGGTCCGGCCATGGCGGTGACGATCACCCTTGAAGTCGGCCGCAACCTGCGCGACGCCATCGCGATTCCGCTGGCCGCAGCAGGCATCGCCGGCGGCACCGTGCGCATCGAAAATCTCAAGGTCTCCCCGCATCACTACCTTATGCCGGCGCTCTCGCATGACGGCAAGCACGCCGCCTTCTACAGCGATCCGCACGAAGTCGCCGGCGGCGTCACGATCGAGCTGGCCTGTGCCACCTTCGGCCGTCGCGACGGCGCGCCTTTCGTGCATTGCCATGCGGTATGGACCGATGAACAGGGCCGGCGTCGCGGCGGTCACATGCTGATGGACCAGAGCATCGTCGCCGAGACCGTGCAGGCGCAAGCCTGGGGCGTGCACAACGCCACCATGGAAACGCGCTTCGATCCGGAAACCAATTTCACCCTGTTCCACCCTGCCGCAGTGGCCGCGGAAAGCGGCGACGGTAGTCGTCGCACCTTGCTGGCGCGCATCCGTCCCGACGAAGACCTGACCATGGCCATCGAAGAAGTCTGCCGCACGCATGGCATCAAAAGCGCCATCGTGCGCGGCAGCGTGGGCAGCATCATCGGCGCCGAGTTCGACGACGGTCGCGTGATCGAGGATCGCGCCACCGAAATCCTGGTGCGTTCCGGCCACGTCAATCGCGGTCCCGAAGGCGTGCGGGCGCAGCTCGACATCGCCCTGATCGATCCACGCGGCCACGTCTGTGAAGGCGTGCTGGCGCGCGGGCGCAATCCGGTGTTGATCTGTTTTGAACTGGTGTTGGAAGAGGTGGAGTAAAACGTGGCGCGGGCAGGAGCGCCCCGCTCTATCGCTGTTTTGATTTGCCGCTGCGGTAAAGACGCGCCATCGCGACCGCGGCGCGCCAGGCTTTCTTGCGCTTTGACACAATCATGACGCCCTCCGGGGTCATGTCCAGCGGCCGCACGTTGCCGATGACCTGCTCGACGTAACAGGCGAATTTACGCTTGTCCAGCTTGAGCACGCAGGGCACGTACTCGATCGATGCTGCCGGTGCGGTCTTTTTCATGCTGCCTCCTGCCGGAATCATTACCCGGGAAATCCGGACAAAAAAACTGCCGCCAGACTCATGCAGTGGAACATGTGTGCCTGGCGGCAGGCGGGGGGTGCAACTTGGGGATTCAGTTTTTTCTACGCGTCCAGGCTGCTTACTTCTTTGCATCCAGCTTGGCCTTCAGCTCATTCGCCATGTCCAGATGATGCTGCAGATTAGGCAGCGTCTTGGCGGCGAAATCCTTGACGTCCGGATCCTTGGCATCTGTCGCGTTCTTGCTGAACAGCTTGACGGCATCCTTGTGCGCGGAGACGCCGATCATGTTCACGTATTGCTTGTCGAAGGTGGCGCCGTCAAGTTTTTCCAGCACGGCGATCTTGGCGCGCTGGGCCATGCTCGGCTCTGTCGGAGGTTCGACATTCTTGGTAGCCGCCAGCTTCTTGAGGTTGTCGCCCACAGTCGTGTGCTCGTCGACCATCAGGGTTGCGAAGCTCTTCACGTCCGGATTGGTGGTCTTTTCCAGCGCAATCTTGCTGGCCTTCACCTCAGCATTGCCGGCTTCGGCGGCGCTGTTGATGAAGCTCTTGTCGGCGCGCGGCAATTCATCGGCGCGCGCATGGCTGATCATAAGTGCCAGGCCGGCGACGCTTACGGCGGTCACGCCCAGCACTTTGATCAGGGTGCCGGAGCGGCGTGGAGTGAACATGCGGAACTGCGGGCGGAAAGTGGATGACATGGCGGTTCTCCTTATCGAATATGGGATCGGCTGCGGACATCGCCGCTGCAACATGTAGTCAATGTAGTGCAACGAAAACCCGCAGAAAATCGGACAGCGCCGCTGTCGCCTGTAAGAATTCAGGAGCTTGGTGCGCGCATTATCTGAATTCCTACAGCGATTTACCGCAGTTGCCGATACTGGTGTCACCAAGGCAGGCCTATGCTGAACTGCTACTCCACCCTGCCGAGGAAGCCATGTCCACCACTGTCGCCGAAATGCTCGTTGAAACCCTCTACAACATCGGCGTGCGCCAGATTTTCGGAGTGGTCGGTGATGCGCTCAATCCCTTCACCGAAGCCGTACGCAAGGACAAGCGCATCGAATGGATAGGCGTGCGCCACGAAGAAGGCGCCGCGCTGGCCGCCGCCGGACAAGCCAAGCTCACCGGCAAACTCGCGGTCTGCTGCGGCACTACCGGCCCCGGCGCCAACCACCTGGTTGCCGGCTTGTACGAAGCGCGCAAGGACCATGCGCCGGTACTGGCGATTTCCGGCGGCGTGCCGGCCAGCCGGCGCGGTATCGACTATCTGCAGGAAAACAATCCCGACCTGCTGTTCCGCGACGTCGCCGCCTACACCCAGACCGTCATCGATCCTGCCCAGGCAATACAAGTCGTGCATCAGGCCATCGCCCAGGCTTACCACCGGCGCGGGGTCGCCCACATCAGCATCCCGGCTGACGTGATCGGTGCCAAGCTGCCCGGCCCGACAGCCATCGCCAGTCCGAACACTCTGCGCCCGCAGCCGGAAGTCACACCGCCCGAGAGCGAAATCGCCCACGCCGCCCAGCTGATCAACGCCGCCAAATCGGTCGCCATCTTCGTCGGCAACGGCGCACGCTCCTCCATCGGCGACATCGCCGTGCTGGCCGAGAAATTGCAGGCGCCAATCCTGCACACCTTCCGCGCCAAGGACATGCTGCCCTACGATCATCCTCACTGGATCGGCGGCGTCGGCCTGATCGGGGGCGCACCCGGCATGGACGCCATGCGCGACGCCGAGCTGCTGCTGATGCTCGGCACCGATTATCCCTACTCCGAATTCCTGCCCACGCGCACCCAGACCGTACAGATCGACGAGCGTGGATTCGTGCTCGGTCGTCGCATGCCGGTTGACCTCGGCATCACCGGATCGGTCGGACCGGCGGTGACGCAGCTACTACAACAGGTGCAGGGCAAGACCGACACCACTTTCCTGCGCAAGGTCGGCGAGCATCGCAAGCAATGGAACGCTACGTTGGACAAGCACGCCGTGTTGCCGAAGGATCCGGACAAGGGGCCTATCAAGCCGCAATACCTGGCGCGCCGTCTGAGCGACCGGGCTGCTGAAGATGCCGTGTTCGTGGTCGACACCGGCGTGGTGACGCTGTGGTGCGGCAACTGGATCCGCCAGAGCGGGCGCCAGCGCCTGCTCGCCTCGTTCAACAACGCCGCCGTCGGCACCTCGCTCGGCCAGGGCAACGGCATCCAGGCGCTTGATCGCAACCGTCAGGTGATCGTGGCGGCAGGCGATGGCGGCTTTACGATGCTGTTGGGTGAATTCATGACTGCGGTGGAACACAAACTACCGGTCAAGGTGGTGGTGTTCAATAATCGCGAATGGGGACTGGTGCATCTGGAAATGGAAGAAGCCGGCCTGCCCGCCTTCGAAGGCGCCGAATTCCCGAACCTGGACTTTGCACTCTTCGCCGGCGCCTGCGGCGCACAAGGTTTTACCGCGAAAACGCCGGCGCAGCTGGAAGAGGTGCTGGGGCCTTTCCTGGCCGCGCCCGGACCGGCTATCCTGAACGTGTTCATCAATCCGTCCGAACTGCCGATCATGCCGCACATCAAGCTCGAGCAGATCTGGCATTTCGGCATGGCCAAGATCAAGGAATCGATGATTGCCATGGGCGGCGGCGGTTAAGCTTGTCCCAAAAAAATCTTCAGACGAGGAAAACATGAAACTCAAAGGATCCTGCCACTGCGGCGCCGTCAGCTTCACGCTCAACAGCGACACGCCCTACCCTTACCAGCGCTGCTATTGCTCGATCTGCCGCAAAACGCAGGGCGGCGGCGGATATGCGGTCAACCTCGGCGGCGACTTTCACAGCCTCAAGGTCAAGGGCGCCGATGACGTCAGCGTCTATCACGCCCGCCTCAAGCGCAAAGGCGAAAAGCGCATCCACACCAGCACCGGCCAGCGCCACTTTTGCCGCCGCTGCGGCAGCGCGCTGTGGCTCTATGATCCAACCTGGCCCGACCTGGTGCATCCGTTCGCTTCCGCCATCGACACGCCCTTGCCGACACCGCCTGAATACACGCATCTGCTGCTGGATTACAAAGCGCCGTGGGTCGAGGTCAAGGCCGGGCGCAAAGACAAGCAATTCGGCCAGTTTCCCAAGGAGTCGCTGCTGGAGTGGCATCAGCGCCTCGGTTTCGCCGATCCGGATTAGATCTTCGCCGGATCCTCGTTACGCTGCTTGTGGAGCACGTCGTGGAAGCGTCCGGCCGTCTGCGGCTTGATGAACAACACCACGATTTCCGGATGCAGCGCGTGCAATCGCGTCTCCATTTCAATGACCAGCGCTTCGATCTGCGGGGTCTTGAGGTCGTCTTCAAACTCCACGCTCAGCGCCGCCAGAATTTGACGCGGCGCAAGGTGCACTGTCAGCACACCGTTAGCGCCGACCACGCCGTCCAACGAGGTGGCCTCGGCCAGGATCGAATCCAGCACCTCCTGCCGCGCTCGCTCCCCGATCAGCAAGCCTTTGGTTTCCCGTCCCAGCACGGCCGCCGTTGCGGCCAGGATCACTCCGATGACGATGGAGGCGACGCCGTCCCAGGCCGGTTCATTGAAGTGCTGAGACAGCCAGATGCCGATGAACGCAGCGACAATGCCCAGTATGGCAGCGGTGTCCTCCAGCAGTACGATGAAAGTCGGCGGGTCCTTGCTGTGCAGCACTTCCCCGGGCAGGTCGGCAATGCGCTTGCGCCCCTTGAACTTGTGCAGCGTCAGCAACCAGGAACAACCTTCGAAGATTGCTGCCGCCAGCAGTACGAGATAACTGACGGCAACATTTTCGATCGGTTCGGGATCGAGGATGTGATGAATGCCTTCATAAATTGATACGCCAGCACCAAGCGTGAAAATCAGCACTGCAACCACGAAGCTCCAGAAGTAGACTTCGCGACCGTAGCCGAGCGGATGGTCGTGGTCGGGACGCTGGTTGGCGCGATGCAGACCATAAAGCAGAAGGAGCTCGTTGCCCATGTCGACCAGGGAATGGATGCTTTCGCTGAGCATGGCAGAACTGCCGGTCCATATCGCCGCCCACAGCTTGGTGAGCGCAACGAGGAAATTGCCTGCCAGCGCCGCATAAATAACCAGCCTCGACGATTCCGCGGGCAGTTGCAAGCGGCTCGATAGTTGCCGGGAGGAGAGCGCCATCAACTGTCCTTTGCGTCCTGGGGCGCGCGGCGGCGATTGCGCAGGTACACCACCTGTCCCACCAGCGCCGCGCACAAGGTCGCCGCGTTGGAAGCCACAAACACCCAGTTGTCGACGCTGGCGCTATAGATCACGAAGCCGGTCGAAGTCGCCAGCTGGCCGATGAACATCCAGTGCGAGACCCCTTTGGTGCTGCCGCTGCGCCATTGCGTGAAGACTTGGGCAGACACCGTCAGCAACAGCAGCAATGCGCTGATCCATCCGACTATATCCATCACGGCCTTCTCTCTTTTGATATTTTTTGCATTGGAGTCCGCTCCGTCCTACAGGGCAATCAGGCGCTGTCCGATGCACGCCCGGCGCGGTGGAGATTAGGCTGGGACCTGACACGCCAACCTCAAGGAGTCATGCATGAAGGCCCATCCCAACGAACCGCAAGCCCGCGAACAATATGCAGATGAACTGATGCGCCGCTATCTCGAGCTGCGCCGCTGGGCCGTGGAAAACTGGCCCAACACCACGCAACCGCTGCAGGCGTCCGACTTTATCGCTACCGACCGCGAGTTGCAATTGCTGCTCGGTGCGCGGCTGAACGCCGGCAAGCAGATCGATCAACATCCTGCCAAGGCACAGTACGAAGACGTCACCCCCATGCCGTGGCCTTGATCAGGATCAGATCCGACCTGTATAGGAGCAATTGCCCTGCAGGTCGACATAGCGCGGCGGCGCCAGCGGGTCGAAATCATCCCAGTCGCCGTGCTCGATATGTCCTTCACTGCGCTCAATGTCGGCCGCCTTGAGCGAATGCAGCAAGGCAATAGCCTCGTTCTCCTGCGCCGTTCCTTCCACCGCGATGGCTACGCGCATGCCGGCCTTGCGCACTTCCACTTCCTGCGTATGCCGGCCACCGTCATCGGTGTCGTCGGTCGCGTTGAGCGAACCTACCAGCGACCCCAGATGCGCACCTACCAGGCCGCCCAAGGCAGGACCGACGGGACCGGTCACCGGCGCGGTGGCAGAACCTACCGTCGCGCCGACCACTGCACCGGCGGCAGCGCCTGCCGCCACGCCCGCCGGCGTGTCTTTGGCTCCCGGCGATTCATCGCGGTCGCCGCCGACCGGATAGGTATCGTGCTGTCCGGCCGGATTAAGATAGAAAGTGGTGATCGCGTCGCGCGGATAGCCGGCCTGGACCAGTTCATCCACCGCGTATTCCGTCTCATCCACCAATTGAAATCTGCCTAATATGATCGAGGACATGTAAATCTCCTTGCAAATGTAAGCCGCCAAGTTCTCTTGCCGTCTTATTCCGATACTAGTCGGCAGGGGAACGCCTCACGATAGGCGAGCTCCGCATTTGCCTGTAGGAATTGCTGCGGGGCGTTCAGTTGGAAAGCAGCAGCACATCCGCCGGAATTGCCTGCAGCACGTCCGCTGCCACGATCCGCTGCCCGCGTATCGCGCCTTCCGCTCCGGACAGGATGCTTTGCCATTCCCCTGCCTCCCACCCTCCAGGCAATTGCACCGCCGTATCTCCCCAATGTTGCAGTGGGATCAGCGGCGTCGCTGCATGCAGCGTTTGCGCACTATGACCGTGGACGATCAAGCGTGCGGCATGGCGGCTGACCAGCACGACGACGGTCAGCCCGCCGCTGCGACGCGCGAAGGCGATCAGTTTGTCCGCCAGCGCTCCGGTAACCGTCAGCGGTACATAGTCGCCGATGGTGAACAAGTCTTCCCTGCCACGACGGAAATGCAAGAGCGTGCGGATCACCTGCTGCTTGCAGGCGCCGTTGCGCCAGTCTTCCAGCGTCAGCGGTGCAACCTGGCCCGCCTGCATCAGCTGCTGCCGCATGGCGTAATCAACCGGCCGGCGGTTGTCCGGATCAACCAGGCTGAAGTCCCACAGATCGCATCCCTGATACAGATCCGGCACACCCGGCGCCGTCAGTCGCAACACTGTCTGGCCGAGGCTGTTCAGTGCGCCGGTGGCGGCGATTTCCTGAACAAAATGGCGTAAGGCAAGCAAGAAAGCATTGTCGGCATCTGCACGCAGGATGCGCCGCAGGAAGCCATCACATTGTCCCTCGTAGTCGAGATCGGGCGCATTCCAGTCGGAGCGGCGCTTGGCTTCGCGCAAGGCCTTGCGTTGCCAGGCCGACACGCGCTCCAGCAAGTCCGCTTCACCGGCCTGCTCCAGCGGCCAGGCGCCGATCAACGCCTGGTACAGCATCAGTTCGTCGACCGCGTCGATCGGCATCTGCACGCGCGCGGTCTGGTTGAGCGCACGCCAGCGCTGCAAGGTGCTTTGCCAGTGCGTCGGAATTTCGCTGAGTACGGCCAGCCGCATGCGGGCATCTTCGCCGCGTTTGTGATCATGCGTCGCAGTGGCCAGCATCGCCAGTGGAAAATCACGTTGTCGGCGTGTTGCATGCCGATGGAAATCGTCGATCTCAATTGCCAGCTGCGCCGGCTCTGAACCGACTTCATTGCGCGACAGCAAACGGCCGTAGCGATAAAACGCGGTGTCTTCCGTCGACTTCGCCGTCAATGGCGGCGTCAGCTGCTGAAAGCGGGTCAGCGCGCGCCAATGCAATTGCGCATGACGCTCGTCCTGCATCTCGGGCTGGGGCGGATCAGCGAGAAGATCGACGATCGCCTCCAGCACAGGCTGGTCCGGCTTCGCCAGCAGGTCGCGCACGCGCTTGGCGGTAGCGCGAATCACGAAGGCGTCGCCACTGTCGCAGCCGGTGCGTACGCCGTAAGTGCGATATACCGGGAAATACACCAGCAGCTCCCGCATGCAGCGCCGGATCGCCATCAGGGACAGGTCGCGCGTAGTCACCGCAGAGCGTGCCAGCGCATGCAGCGCCAAGGTCAGCGCATTGAATTCACTGGCGAAATTGCGTTCCAGCAAGCGCCGCCGGGTACTGTGCACCAGATAGTCGAAACCATCCGGATCGGTGCGGTATTCCTTCCAGATGCCGTCCAGCACTGTCGTACCTGCAGCGTCATGCAACACCGCCGCGGCCTGGTCCATGAAGTCATAACCGGTGGTGCCGTCGATGCGCCAGTCGGTGGGCAGGTTTTCTTCCGCGCCGAGGATCTTCTCGGCGACGATGTAGACCGGCGCGCCCTGCGTCAATGTCTCCAGCCGTTCACGCAGACGGCGCACATAGGCCGCGGGCTCAGCCAGACCGTCGATGTGGTCGAGCCGCACGCCGTCGATCAGGCCCTCGCCGACCAGGCGAAACAGCAAGGCGTGCATGGCTTCAAACACGTCGTCCTGTTCGACACGCATGCCGATGAGGTCGCCGATTTCAAAGAAACGGCGCCAGTTGATTTCATCGCCGGCATTACGCCAGTCGCACAGACGATAATGTTGACGTTCCAGTAATTCATGCAAGGCGGCGGCCCCTTCCGGCGTCACAGCGGAGAATCTTGCCAGTCCCGCCTCCACGTCCGCCTGCACCGCCGGATCCTCAAGCGCCTGCGCAAGCACGCTCCAGGCATGTGCGGCGCAAGCCTGACGCTCCTCCTGTACTGCGGCCTCCTGCACACATCGGAATGCCGCAACGGCTTGCTCCAATCGCGATGAAGCTGCCGCGCCGAGCACATCCACGTAGTCTTCCGGCGCCAGCGGCAAGCGATTGCCCGGGCAGACTACGTGCAAGCGCCCCGCCGCCGCTTCCAGTTTGATCTCGCCGGTGCGCAGCAACTCGCCATAGGGCTTGCCGAGCACCGGCAGCAGCACCTTGCCGTGCAGGGCCGGATCGGCGCCCAGCCATTCGATGTCGAACCAGCTCGCGTACGGACTGTGTTGTCCCCACAAAAGAACGTCGCTCCACCACGGATTCTGGTCGCCCAGCGCCATGTGATTCGGGACGATGTCGACGATCAGCCCCATCTTGCGTTCGTGCAAGGCCTGCACCAGCCGGCGCAGGCCTTCTTCACCACCCAGTTCGGGATTGATGCGGGTGGGATCGACGACGTCGTAGCCGTGCGTCGATCCACTGCGGGCGGTAAAGATCGGCGACGCATACAGATGGCTGACGCCGAGTCCGGCGAAGTAATCGACTTGCGCCAGCGCGTCGTCGAAAGTGAAATCGCGATGGAATTGCAGGCGCAGCGTGGCGCGCGGAATCAGTGTCCGGGGAAATGCGGGGGCGCTCAATGGGTCCTGCCAGTCTTGTCGGTGTTTTTTATACGGACGGTGCGCTGCAACAGTCGCATGCGACGGCGGCAGTCGGTCTGGTCCAGCAGTTTGTCCGCCGTGACCGGCAGGCGGCGTTGCCAGTTGGGATGGGCGTCGATGGTGCCGGGCAGATTTGGCTGTTCTTCCAACCCGAGCAAATCTTCGATCGGCAGCAAAGCCAGCGGCGCAGGCGTCTGCGCGATGAAGGCCGCAGCGCCGTCGATCACGTCCTGCGGGGCATCGTCGGCCGGCTGGTCGCCGACCACGCAGCCGGCATCCAGCAAAGCCTGCCACAGCAGACTGCGATCCTCGCCGCGGTCGGCGCGGGTCTGGGCATCGGTCGCGCCCGGCATCAGCAGATCAAGCTTGGTGCGCCAGGCTATGTCGCTGCCATGCCACCAGCCAGCCACGGTCGGCAAGTCATGCGTCGAAGTGGTGGCGATGGCGTGCCCCGGCCATTGTTGCGGCGGCAGGAAATTGGCGCGCGCATCCCGCTGGAACCACAGCACACCGATGCCGAGCAAACCGGCTTCCTTGAGCTCGGCATCGAAACCTTCGGGCACGGTGCCGAGATCTTCTCCGATGACCACCGCACGATGACGCCACGACTCCAGCGCGATCAGCCGCAGCAGGTCGCGCGCCGGATAGCGCAGGTACGCACCTTCATTGGCGTCGCCGCCTTCGGGCGCGAGCCACAGCCGGGTCAGGCCCATGACGTGGTCGATACGCACGCCACCGGCATTGGCGAAGGCCGAACGCAGCATGGCGATATAAGAACGGAATCCCTGCGCACGCAGCGCCAGCGGCGAAAAAGCGCCGATGCCCCAGTTCTGCCCGCGAGTGTTGAGCAGGTCCGGCGGCGCGCCGGCCGACAAGCCGCTGATCATTTCGGAACTGTGGCTCCACGCCTGGCTGCCGCCGTTGTCTGCACCGACCGCGAGATCCGCAATCAGTCCGACCGCCATGCCGGCCTCGCGCGCGGACTGCTGCGCGGCCTGCATCCAGCGCGACGCCTGCCATTGCAGGAAGATATGGAAATCCACTTCGCCGCTCTGCTCTTGCGCAAGTCGTTTCAGTTCCGCACTGCCTGGCTGGTGGTAACGCTCCGGCCAACGCCGCCAGTCACTGGCGACCTCGGTATTTTTGGTTTGCAGCCAGTGATGCAGCGTCTCAAACAATGCGTGATCCGCCAGCGCCTGTCCACCTTGCAGACGAAACGCCGCAAGCTCGGCCGAGGGCCGTTCCTGCATGCGGAACATCGCGTACAGATGGCGCAGCAGCATCATCCGATGGGCGCCGGCTTCGGACCAGTTGACCAGGCGGCTCTGCTCCAGCCGCTGGTGACGGGCCTGCAACTCAGCACCGCCTTCGCTGAGCACCTGTGCCACAGCGTCGGCGCCGAGGACGGCGGCGGGGTCGACGTGCAGCACGTTGAGGAACAGCCGGCTTGACGGCGAATAAGGACTGAAACGATGGGCATCCGCCGCAAACATCGCGTGCACCGGAGAAATCGCCAGCGCTGCAGCTCCCTCTGCGCCAGCCCGTGCAGCCAGTTCGGCCAGTCCGGTGAAATTGCCGATGCCACCGTCGCCATCGCTGCGCAGGCCGTACAGTTGCAGCGCCAGGCCCCAGCCGCGATCCGCATGCGCCTTGGAATGTTTATGCGGCGTGGCGTCGAAGGCGTCGGCGACGCTGTAGCAGCGCCGCGGCGCCACCGCCAGCGTGATCTCGGCGTCACCTATCTGCAAACGGTGGTAACCGTATTCATAAATCGCTTCCAAAGTCGGCGTGCGACTGTCGTCTGCCGACACCCGGCGCTCGATCTTGCGGCCGGACTCCAGCGTGATCAGGCAAGCGCGCCCGTGAAGGGCGCAATGTTCGGGCAAGAGAACCGGCTGATCAATCTCGGCGGTGATCAGCGGCGGCAAGTCGTGTGTCTGGTTACTGCGTCGCAGCTGCGCCATGCTGTCGAGCGCCTGGCGATGGCTGTCGCACGGCAGGCCCAGAGCCGCCAGGATGGTGCGCAGCGATGCCGGCGTCACGCGCTGCGGCTGGTTGTAGGCGTCGATCCAGTCAACCGAAATGCCGGCCAGTGCGGCCAGCGTGAAGACCGCCTGATCGTAATCGCTGGGCGGCTGCTCTTCGACGGGGAGTGATGTGGCGGAAGTCATCTTGCAGCCTCGCGTATGACCAGGATGGAATGTGCGGGAAGCGTACCGGCGGCCAACGCGTCAAGCACGCCGCCGCTGTCGAACAGCACATCGGCGCCGGCCGGCGTCACGAGCGTCTCCAGCGATTCGCGCAGCGGTTGATCTCCGAGATTGACGGTAATGTTGAGCACCGTGCCGTTGTTGAGCCGCCAGCGCGCATACACGGCTTTCAGGCCGATGGCCTGGGCATCGAGCGCGACGGCACCCGGCAGGTACGGCGTGATGGCTTCGCGCCGGATCATCAGCAGGCGGTAGCACCAGCCCATCCATTGCCCGGCGCTCTTGTCTTCTTCGGGAGAGACCGGTTCGGGAATCGAAGCCATGAAGGTGGAAAAGCTGTTCGGATCCGGCAAGGCGTCCAGCGCCTGCGGGTCGGAGAACTCGGGAAAACGCGAGAACTCTTTGCGGCGACCGTTGCGCACGGCGTCAGCCAGTTTCTCGTCGGCATGGCTGGTGAAGTAATAGAACGGTTGCGGCGCGCCGAATTCCTCGCCCATGAACAGCATCGGGACCTGCGGCGACAGCAGCAGCAAGGCCTGCGCCGCGCGCAGGGCGTCCGGATGCGCCAGCGCGGTCAGCCGTTCGCCCTGCGCCCGGTTACCGATCTGGTCGTGGTTCTGCAGGAACAGCACGAACGCCGTCGGCGGCAATTCGACGCTCGGTTCCCCGCGCACTTCGTTGTCGCGATACGGAGACGGCTCTCCCTGATAGACGAAACCTTCACGCAGACAACGCGCCAGCTTCTCGGCCGGCTGCACCGCATAGTCGCTGTAATAGCCGCCGGTCTCACCGGTCAGCAGCACATGCAGCACGTGATGGCCGTCGTCGTTCCATTGCGCGTCATACTTGTCGCCCTCGCCCGGCTTACCCACGCCGCCGTCCAGCAGCGAGGCGGCGTTGCCGTCATGCTCCAGCACCAGATGCACGTGGCGGCGCGACAGGCCGATGTCCGAATCTTCCTGCTCAATGGCGCGGCGCACTTTGCGGGCAAGCTCACGCAGCCAGCCCTGCTCGCTGATGGCGTGCACGGCGTCCAGGCGCAGGCCGTCGAAACGGTATTCCTGCAGCCAGTACAAGGCGTTCTGGGCAAAGAAGTCGGCCACTTCCGGACGGCGGAAATCGATGGTCTCGCCCCAGGGCGTGGTCGTGTCGTTGCGGAAGAACGGTGCCGCATAGCTGTTGAGGTAGTTGCCGTCCGGGCCGAAATGGTTGTACACGACGTCGAGGAACACCATCATGCCCAGGCTGTGGGCGCTATCGATCAGTTGCTTCAACTGTTCCGGCGTGCCGTAGCTGGCGTCGGGGGCAAACGGCAGCACGCCGTCGTAGCCCCAGTTGTAGGCTCCCGGAAATTCCGCCACGGGCATCAGTTCGATCGCCGTGATGCCAAGTTCGGCCAGTTCCGGCAGGCGCTGCAACACACCGGCGAAGCCGCCCAGCGCGCCCACGTGCAATTCGTACAGCACGGTTTCGTGCCACGGCCGGCCGCGCCAGTCCAAGGTCTGCCATTCATAAGCAGAGGCGTCGATCACCACGCTATCGGCGTGCACGTCGCCGGCCTGGGCGCGCGAGGCCGGATCGGGAACGCTGATCTCGCCATCGGTCTGCGACATCAGCACGTAGCGGTACTGGCTGCGTGCTTCGCAATCGGTCTCGACCTCGAACCAGCCTTCATCGGCCGGCGCCATCGGCACCTTGCGCTGACCGTCGATGAGCACCGAGGCGGTCTTGGCCAGCGGCGCCCACAGCCGGAAGCTGGTGCGCCCGTTGCCGAGGTATTCCGCGCCGAACGGTAGGCGATAGTGGAAACGAACGTTGCTCGGATGAAGCGCAAGGGGGGCTGGGCTATTCATGATTTTTCCCGACATGGACGATTGGCGAAAACCTGCACGCTATGCGCCGCTACTTCAACGCTCGCGGTCGTACAGGCCTCCTGGGAAGTAGCGCCGTCCGGGATGTTGCTGTCGATGAGCAGGTAATGCGCATCCTCGGCGCGCGGAAAGCTGAATTCAATGGCTTCGTGGCCGGCGTTGAAGAACATCAACACGATATCCGGACCACCCGCCCCACCCTCGGCAGCATGTGGATCGATATTGCTCGCCCCCGCGCATTGCAGCGTCAGCGCGCGCGCCACCGGGTTCTGCCAGTCCTCCACCGAAATCGGCGTGGCACGCTCGTCAAACCAGGACACATCCTTGAGTCCCGGTTCGATCTCGAGGTCGCCATGCAGGAAGCGGTCGCCCTGCAGCACCGGGAAGTCGCGGCGGATCGCCGTCAACCTGCCGACGTAAGCGGTGAGCGCCCGCCCTTCCTCGCTGGCCGCATCCTTCCAGTCGACCCAGGAGATCTCGTTGTCCTGGCAATAGGCGTTGTTGTTGCCTTTCTGAGTGCGGTGGAATTCGTCGCCCGCCAGCAGCATCGGCGTGCCCTGTCCCAGGAACACGCAGGTCAGCATCGAACGCTGCACCGTGGCGCGCAGCTGCAGGATCTCCGGATCGTCGGTCGGGCCTTCCACGCCCCAGTTGGCGCTGTAATTGTCGTTGTGGCCGTCATTGCCGTTTTCACCGTTGGCCTCGTTGTGTTTGGTCTCGTAACTGACCAGGTCGCGCAAGGTAAAGCCGTCGTGCGAGGCGATGAAATTGACCGAGGCCCAGGGCTTGCGGTGATGATGATCGAACAGGTCCGAGGAGCCCAGCATGCGGCCCGCGAACTCGCCGCGCAGGCCTTCGCCGCCGGCCCAGAAGTGACGCACGGCGTCGCGGAATTTGTCGTTCCATTCCGCAAAGCGCGGCGGATGGTTGCCCAGCTGGTAGCCGCCCGGGCCGATGTCCCAAGGTTCGGCGATCAGCTTCAGTTGCGACAGCACCGGATCCTGCATCAGCGCATCAAAGAAGCCGCTGTTCGGATCGAAGCCGTTCGGCTCGCGCCCCAGCGTCGAACACAGATCGAAACGGAAACCGTCGATATCGAAGGCTTCGGCCCAATAGCGCAACGAGTCCAGCACCAGCTGGATCACGCGCGGATGCGACATATTGACCGTATTGCCGCAGCCGGTATCGTTGATGTAATAGCGTTCTTCCCCCGGCATCAACCGGTAGTAGCTGGCGTTGTCGAGGCCGCGCATGCTCAGCGTTGGACCCAGCTCGCTGCCCGAGCAAGTATGGTTGTAGACCACGTCGAGGATCACCTCGATGCCGGCCGCGTGGAAATGCCGCACCGCCATGCGCAACTCGTTGAGGCCGCCGGTAGACAGGTAGTTCGGCTCGGGCGCAAAGAAGCCCAGCGTGCTGTAGCCCCAGTAATTGCGCAGGTCGCGCTGCAGGAGGAAGTTCTCCTGCAGGAACGCATGCACGGGCATCAGTTCCAGCGTGGTGACGCCGAGCTTTTGCAGATGGGCGATGAAATCAGGATGGCCGAGCGCAGCGAAAGTACCGCGCTCGTGCGGCATGACGCCTTCCCGCATCATCGAAATGCCGCGCACGTGCGCTTCGTAGATCACGGTCTTGGACCATGGCACGCGCGGGCGCGGGAATTTCTGGCCAACCGGCATTTCTTCGTTGACCACGGCCTTGGGCATGGCCGCCGCGCTATCCCGGCGGTCAAAGCTGAGATCGCCCTTGGCAGAATGCAGGCGATAACCGAACAAGGCGTCGGTCCAGCGCACCTGACCGACCAGTTGACGCGCATAAGGATCGAGCAATAACTTGTTGGGATTGAAACGATGTCCCTTCTGCGGCTCATAAGGGCCGTAGGCGCGATAACCGTAGACCAGACCCGGCGAGGTGTCCGGGAGGTAGCCGTGCCACACTTCGTCGGTACATTCGGGCAAGGTCAGGCGCTCGACTTCGCGCCGCCCGGTGGCGTCGAAAATACATAGCTCGATTTTTGTTGCGTTGGCCGAAAACACGGCGAAGTTGATGCCCAGTCCGTCGAAATGGGCGCCCAGTGGGTAAGGCGATCCTGCTTGTAGATGTCTTGGTGTAACAAGGGTCATTATTATTCTCCGCGGCGCAGGATGATGGTCGAAAGTGGTGGCAAGGTCAGCAGCAGCGAGGACGGATATCCGTGCCATTCCTGCTGTTGCGCAGTGACGCTGCCGGCGTTGCCGAGATTGCTGCCGCCGTAGATATCGGCGTCAGTGTTGAGAATTTCCGTCCATCGCAATTGATTGGCGGGACCGGGCGGGACACCGATGCGGTAGTTGTGGCGCGGCACCGGCGTCATGTTGACCGCCACCAGCAGCGGCTCATCGCCCTCGGCTTCATCGCCGTGGCGGAAATAGGCGAACACGCTGTTGACGCTGTCGTTACCCACCACCCACGAAAAGCCCTCGGCGCGGGTGTCGTTCAGATGCAGCGCCGGCAAGCTCGCGTACAAACCATTGAGGTCGCGCACCAGACGCTGGATGCTGCGGTGACGCGGATCGTCGAGCAGATCCCATTGCGGCGACTTGTCGTGATCGAATTCCTGGTACTGGCCGAACTCACAGCCCATGAACAACAGCTTCTTGCCTGGATGGGTCCACATGAAGCCGAGGTAGGCGCGCAGGTTGGCCAGCTTCTGCCAGTAGTCGCCGGGCATTTTTTCCAGCAGCGTGCGTTTGCCGTGCACCACTTCATCGTGCGAGATAGGCAGCACGAAGGCTTCCGAATAGGCATAGATCATGCCGAAGGTAAAATCGTGGTGGTGGTAGCGGCGATAGATGCTGTCCTCTTCCACGTAGCGCAGGGTGTCGTGCATCCAGCCCATGTTCCACTTGTACGTGAAGCCCAGGCCTCCCTCCTCCACCGGCGCCGTGACGCCCGGCCAGGAGGTGGATTCTTCCGCGATCATGAGCGCGCCGGGGCAGCGTTCGGCCAAGGTCTGGTTGAGTTCGCGCAGGAAGTCGACCGACTCCAGGTTCTCGCGCCCGCCGTGGATGTTGGGCACCCATTGGCCGGGTTCGCGGCTGTAATCGCGATACAGCATCGATGCCACCGCATCGACGCGCAGGCCGTCGACGTGGAAATGCTCCAGCCATTCGAGTGCGCTGGCGATCATGAAACCGCGTACTTCATTGCGGCCGAGGTTGTAGATCAGCGTATTCCAGTCCTGATGGAAGCCTTCGCGCGGATCGCTGTGCTCATACAGCGGCGTACCGTCGAAGTACGCCAGGCCGTGACCGTCCGACGGAAAATGCGCCGGCACCCAGTCGAGGATCACACCCAGGCCTTCGCGGTGGCAACTGTCGACGAAGCCGGCGAAGTCCGCCGCCGAGCCGAAGCGTGCGCTCGGCGCGAATTGCGACAGCGGCTGGTAGCCCCAGGAGCCGCCGAAGGGATGCTCCATCACCGGCAGCAGTTCCAGATGCGTGAACCCCATGCCCTTGGCATAAGGAATCAGGCGCTCGGCCAGCTCGTTCCAGTTGAGGCTGCGCCCCTCTTCTTCGAGGATGCGCATCCAGGAGGCGGCATGCACTTCGTAGATGGAGATCGGCGCCTGCAACGACTGCTTCTGCGCGCGTTGCGCCATCCACTCGTCGTCACGCCAGCGCCAGCCGTCGCGATCGTCGATCACGCGCGAGGCGGTGGCCGGCGGCAGCTCGGTGGCGCGCGCCATCGGGTCCGCCTTGGACGGCTGCACGCGGCCGTCGGGACCGGTGATTTCATATTTGTAGAGCGTACCGTCGCGCAGGCGCGGCACGAACAATTCCCATACGCCGGCGCTCTGGCGCAAACGCATCGGGTGACGACGGCCGTCCCATTGGTTGAAGTCGCCGATCACCGAGACGCGCTGCGCATTGGGCGCCCATACCGCAAAGCGCACGCCGTCGACGCCATCGATGCGCGTGACTTGCGAGCCGAGGCAACGCCCCAGTTGACGATGCCGCCCTTCGCGGAACAGATGCAGGTCGAAATCGGAAATCAGCAAGCCGAAGGCATACGGATCTTCGGTGATCTGCACTTCTTCCAGCTTGCCGTTCTTGCCCGGCCATGCAACGTGCAGCACGTAGGGAATCTCGCGAGGCGCCTGCGCGGGCAAGTTCACTTCACCGTAAAAGATGCCGTTGGCGCTGCCTTCCACCGCGCCGAGCTGGGTCAGGTTGCCGAGCAGCACGCCATGCGGATCGGACTCGTCGGCCGGCCGTGAAAACACCTGCACCGCCGTCGCGCCAGGGTAATAGCAGCACAGGCGCAGACTTTGGCCGCCGCCCGTCAATGTTGCGTAACGTGGACCGAGCAGCGCGAACGGATCGCCCAGCCGGGCCTGTTGCAAACTGCTTGCCAGCTGCAGATCGGGGAGCGCACGGTCGATCTTGTCGCTGTCACGGTGCACGTCGTTGTGTAGAGATAACGCCATCTTGATTCCTCTTGGTCTTGTTCTTGCGGGTTTGTGTCGCAGCTATATAACTCTGCTACGTCTTGCCCAGCAACCGGGCCGCAATGGCATGGATACCGCTCAGCGGGACATGCAGCCAGGCCGGCCGGTTGGCGGCTTCGTAACAGATTTCATAGGCGGCCTTTTCCAGCGAGAACAGGTCGAGCAGATCATTCTGCGCCGCCAACGGAAGGCTGTGCATCAGAGCAGGGTTGCCGACGCGATAGCCTTCCAGGAAAGCCGCCTGGCATTCCGGCGCAAAGCGTTTGAAGACCTGCTCCTTGCCGGCGCGCGCCGCCTCGTCGAGATCGCCCGGTCCCATGTTGTGGCCGAACGCGGATGCATACTCGAACGAGCGCATCAGGCCCGCAACGTCGCGTAACGGGCTGCCCTTGGCGCGACGCTCTTCCAGCGTGCGCGCCGGTTCGCCTTCGAAGTCGATGATGAAGACATCCTTGAAGGCGATCAGCACCTGACCCAGATGCAGATCACCGTGCAGCCGCATCGACACCGAACCGTTGCCCGCCATCGCCAGTTGCTCGATGCGTTTCAGCAGCGGTTCGCGCTGGGCCAGCAGGCGCGCGACCTGACGCGCCTGTTCCATATCGACCCAGTCGTTCTTCTTGCGCAGGATCTCGCAGGCCGCATTGAGCTGGTCCGATGCAGACTTCGCCCAGCGTTGGCAAGTCGCGGTGTGCACGATCTCCGGTGAAAATGCCGGGTCGTCGCTCGGCTTGCCCAGCAAGGTGTGCATTTCGCCAAGACGTTGCCCCAGCAGGCGTGCAAAAGCGGCCAGTTCCGCCAGCCCCGTATCGTGTTCGCCATGCGACGCTTCAAGCTGTGTCTCGTCCTGGATAGCGCGCTCCAGCCTGTCCATGGTCCAGCGCCAGGCGTCGCCCTGGTTGTCCACGTATTGCTGCAACACGATCAGCGCATACGGCGTGCCGTCGGCGCCATGTCGCGTGACTTCGCCCAGCGTGGCCGGCACGTTCGGGAAGCCGTGGCTGGTCAGGTAGCGCCCCATTTCGATTTCGGGATGCACGCCCGGCTTGACCATGCGCAACACCTTCATGACCATGGCGTCGTTGATCACCACCGAACTGTTGGATTGCTCCTGCGCCACGCGTCGCAATTGCAGCGGTGCATGCAGGATCGCCTTGTCGAAGGCCGCGGTCGGCACGAAACGCATGCGGCCGTCACCGGCGGGTACATCGGCGTCTTCGGCCAGCAGTTCCAGCACTGTCATGATGAACGAGTCGAGCGCGAACGCATCGGTAAGGAAACCGACGTGGCGGTTGCGGCGCACGCGCGACAAAGCCAGCTGATGCGGCAGCGCCGAGACGGTGTCTTCCTCGCGGATAAAGCCCAGTGGCAACAGATAGCGTTGTTCCTGTTCACCGTCGTAGTGCACCACGACTTCGCTCATCAGGATGGGCAAATTTCCGGGCACGTTCTTCGACATCGGCAACTCGGTCGCGGTAACCATTTCAATGCGTTCGATCTGCTTTTGCTTGGCGGCATACCAGCGGCGTTTGAGCAGATAATGCGGCAATACCTCCCGTTCGAGCGTTCCGCGCGCCGGCTCTTCCATGATCTCTTCGACACCGTGACGCAACACCAGCGTCACGTATTCCGGCAACGGCTCGGGGCTGGCGGAGTACCACGACGGCATGGTTGCTTCGTTGGCCAGAAGGAACCAGTAAAAGCCGAACGGCGGCAGCGTCAGCAGGTAGTTGAGCTTGCCGATCGGCGGAAAAGCAGTGCCGCCCATCATTTCAATCGGGATGCGGTCGGCGAATGCCGACAATTCCAGCTCCACCGCCTGTGCCGATTGCGACAGGTTGGCAACGCACAGGATGGTCTCGGTGGCGCCGCCTTGTGTGGGGTCGCTGTATTCGCGCAGATAAGCCAGGATCTTGCGGTTGCTCGGATAAATCAGCTTGAGCGTGCCGCGGCCGAAGGCCTGATGTTGCTTGCGTACGCTGAGCAGCCGGCGCATCCAGTTGAGCATCGAATGGCGATCGTCGCTCTGCGCCTCGACGTTGATGGTCTGGTAACCGTATTGCGGATCCATCAGCGGCGGCAGCACCAGCCGCGCCGGATCGGCGCGGGAGAAGCCGCCGTTGCGGTCCAGCGTCCATTGCATGGGCGTACGCACGCCGTCGCGGTCTCCCAGGTGGATGTTGTCGCCCATGCCGATTTCATCGCCGTAATAGATTACAGGCGTGCCTGGCATGGACAAGAGAAAACTGTTGAGAAGCTGAATGCGGCGCCCGTCGCGTTCGACCAGCGGCGCCAGCCGGCGGCGGATGCCAAGGTTGAGCCGCGCACGGCGATCCGGCGCGTAGAAATTCCAGAGGTAATCGCGCTCGGCGTCGGTGACCATTTCCAGCGTCAACTCATCATGGTTGCGCAGGAAGATCGCCCATTGGCAATCGGCCGGGATTTCCGGCGTCTGGCGCAGGATGTCGGTGATCGGGAAACGATCCTGGCTGGCCAGCGCCATGTACATGCGCGGCATCAACGGGAAATGGAATGCCATATGGCATTCGTCGCTGTCGCCGAAATATTGCTGCACGTCTTCCGGCCACATGTTGGCTTCGGCCAGCAGCATGCGGTCGGGATATTTTCGATCCATCTCGGCGCGGATGCGCTTGAGGATGGCGTGCGTCTCCGGCAGATTCTCGTTGGAGGTGCCCTCGCGCTCGATCAGGTACGGCACGGCGTCGAGGCGCAGGCCGTCGATGCCGAGGTCAAGCCAGAACGACATGACGTTGAACACCGCCTTGAGCACCTGCGGATTGTCGAAATTCAGATCGGGCTGGTGCGAATAGAAGCGATGCCAGAAGTAGGCCTTGGCGACCGGGTCCCACGTCCAATTGGATTTTTCGCTGTCGAGGAAGATGATGCGAGTGCCGGCGTAGCTTTTGTCGTCGTCGGACCAAACGTAGAAATTGCGCGCCACCGAACCGGCACGGGCGTGGCGCGCGCGCTGGAACCAGGGATGCTGGTCCGAGGTATGGTTGATCACCAGCTCGGTGATCACGCGCAGCCCGTGCTCGTGCGCTGCGGCAATGAAGCGCCGCACGTCGCTCATGTTGCCGTAGTCCGGATGGACATTCTTGTACTCGGAAATATCGTAGCCGTCATCGCGCCTTGGAGACGGATAGAACGGCTGCAGCCAGATCGTGTTGACGCCGAGCCCGGCGATGTAATCGAGCTTCTTGATCAGGCCCGCGAAATCGCCGATGCCGTCGTCGTTGGCGTCGAAATACGATTTGACGTGGATCTGATAAATGACGGCGTCCTTGTACCATAGCGGATCGTCGGTAAACGGCAGTCCGTCTTTTCCGGCACGTGCCTTGGCGCGGCTGGCCTTGTCCTGATGACCGCCCTTGCCGTCCTTCTTTGCACCTTTTGCGCTCCTGGTGTTCTTGGGGGCTGCAGGAGGTTCGCGGCTGCGCAACATTGTGCTGTCTGTGGGAATTTCCATCTCATGTCTCCATGGCGCGTATGCGCCAGATGCCGTACGGATTTTTATCGGGATTCAGGCTGAGCGGCTGGCGGCGGCCGGTCCAGCTGAAACGTCGGTCTGTCAGTAAATCTTCTACCTGCACGCGGCTGTCGTCGCCAAGGCCGAAACCGTGCAGGGGAATGTCGATGTCGCCATGCTGTTCGCTGAACGGATCGAGATTGATTGCCACCAGGATCACGTTGTCGCCGAAGCGCAAGCGTTCATCAGATGCATCGGCGTCGTAAGCCGCCACGGTCGACTTGACGAAATACAGCACCTTGTCGTTGGACGACGGCAGGAAATGCACACCAAGGTGCGTCTGCAAGGCGGGGTTCTCGCGGCGGATGCGGTTAAGGCGGGTGATGTCCTCGATGATGTTCCCGGGACGCTGCCAGTCCCAGGCGCGCACTTCGTATTTTTCGGAATCCAGATACTCTTCCTTGCCCGGCACTGGTTGCGCTTCGCATAGCTCGAAACCGCTGTAGACGCCCCACAGGCCCGACAGCGTCGCTGCCAGCGCCGCGCGAATGACGAAGCCGGCGCGGCCGGAACGCTGCAGGAAGTAAGGATTGATGTCGGGCGTATTAACGAAGAAATGCGGCCGGAAATAATCGCGCGGGCGATTGTCGCCGTCCGGCGATCCGGTGAGTTCCTCGAGGTAGTCGATTAACTCCTGCTTGTCGTGACGCCAGGTGAAATAGGTATAGGACTGCGAGAAGCCAACCTTGGCCAGCCGGTACATCGGCTTTGGCCGCGTGAAGGCCTCCGACAGGAATATCACCTGCGGATAGCGGCTGCGTACCGCGGCGACCATCCACTCCCAGAACGGAAACGGCTTGGTGTGCGGATTGTCGACACGAAACACGTTGACGCCCTGCTGCACCCAGTACATCACGATGTCGCGCAGGGCAATCCAGAGATCAGGGATGGCGTCCTCGGCGTAAAAGTCGACGTTGACGATGTCCTGGTATTTCTTGGGCGGATTTTCGGCATAGCGCATCGAGCCGTCCGGACGCCAGGCGAACCAGCCGGGATGCTCTTTCAGCCAGGGATGGTCAGGCGCGCACTGGATCGCAAAATCCAGCGCCAGCTCCAGGCCGTGCGCGGCAGCGGCGTCGCGCAGGCGCAGGAAATCGTCCAAGGTGCCGAGTTCGGGATGGATGGCGTCATGACCACCCTCCTCGCTGCCGATGGCATAGGGACTACCTGGATCGTCGTCGCCCGGCGTCAGGCTGTTGTTCTTGCCCTTGCGATTCTTTTTGCCGATCGGATGGATGGGCGGAAAGTACAGCGTGTCGAAACCCATCGCGCGGATCGCCGGCAGGCGTCCGATGACATCATTGAAGGTGCCGTGGATCGCCGCGTCGCCGCTCTGCGAGCGCGGGAACAATTCGTACCAGCTGGAGAACGTTGCCGCCGGACGCTCGGTCTCCAGCGGATATTCGATTGCGCTGCGCACCAGGAAGGCGCGCGCGCCCGCCAGTGCGGTCAGGCGTTCGACCTGCTGTGCGGTGTCCTCGGCCAGCAGCACGGCCAGACGGTTTTCGTTCTTTCCTGAAAGGGATTTTAGCAAGGCGGCGCCAGCTTCCAGCACGTCGCCTTCGACGCCGTTTTCCATGGCCTGTTCGGCCAGGTTCGCCACCAGCAGGCGCCCTTCTTCCAGTTCCAGGTCGACGTTGAGACCGGCGGCCGATTTCTTTTGCAGGCCGTCCCGATAGGTCTCGTAGACGTCGCTCCAGGCCTCAATGCAAAAATAATGACGACCGAGTCGCGGCAGCGACAAGCTGGCTTGCCAGCGATCGTTGCCGACGTGCCGGAGGGGGATGCGCAGCCATTGTCTTTCGTCGGCGGCGCGCACCAGCACGGCGGCGGCAAGGTGATCATGGCCGTCCATGAAGATATCGGCGCTGATCGTGAAAGCCTGCCCCACGGTGCGCTTGGCGGCGAAGCGGCCATCGTCGACGGTGGGGGCAATCTGTTCGATGGCGATGCGGCCGCTGCGCACCTTCTCGGCCACCGGTTTCTTGCGGCGATTGAGATCCGGAGCGACTGCGGGAGGCAGTTGCAATTCGATGAGAGCGATTTCACCGGGTTGCAATACGAATTCGCGTTCCGGCGGCCAGTCGAGGATGCGGCCGCCCAGGCGTTGCTGCCAGTCGCCATCATTGAGATGCACCACGCGGCCGAGGTTTGGATTGACGGCAATCAGCTGATGTACACCCACCTCGCGCGCCAGTAGCAGCACCGGGGCTTCCGGCGCACTCACGGTGCGCAGGCGGAATCCGCCGGCCGACATGGCCTGGTTGGCGGCACGCACTTCGGCGTCGAGATTGAAATCGGATTCGGCACAAGCCTGTGCAAATTGCTGTGGCGTGGTCATGCGGGTTGACGCGGCAGCATTGCGGGCAATGCCTAACGGTTCGGTGAGGCCGAATTCAAAGCCCATCGGCATCAGCCAGCCGCTGCCGCTCAATGCGGCGAAGCGCAAGGCGCGGATGGCGCCAAGACGACGCGTGTCCTTGTCATGCCAGCCATGCACGCGCGCGGCGCGCGGGCCGAAAGGATCTTCCGGGAAGCCCAATACGGGCGCGATGGCGGCGAGTTTTTCATGCTCGCGGAAATACCACGGGGCGCGAAAATCCCACCATGCGCCTGATGAAAAGACGGCATCGAAGCCGCAGCCGGCGAGGCGTTCCAGCTGCTGATGCGTGCAGCCTGGCGTCCACGCAAGGAAGTGGCAGCACGAACGTTGTTCCTGCGTGCGCTCCACCAGCCGGCACCAGAAGTCTCCCGGCAAGCCGGCCGGATCGTGACAGACGAAACCGGCCACGCCGGCGTCGATCAGCATCGCCAGGCGCATGTGCCAACATTCGAGCAAGGCTTCGGCGACTTCAGGCGCGTTGAAGCGCGGCAGCGCCGACGGGACCTTGCAGGCGCCGCTGTCACGACGACGCGGATCGGGGAGATGGGCGTCTGGCGCAGACGATGCGTCGGCGACGGCAAACCAATCCGGATGGCTGTGCAGCAACTGGTCGCCGTGGTGGATGCTGGTGACGGAAAGATCAAGCAGCAGGCGCAGACGATGCTCTGTCGCCAGTTGCGCGAGTACTTCCAGCTGATCGAGGCTGCCCATGCCGCCATCGGTGATCAGGCTTGCGCTGTTGTTGTCTTCACCGGCAAACAGGCCGGCAATCAGCCCGTCGCCGCACAGCAGCACATGATCGAATCCCATGCCGGCGCAGCGCGCGAACAGATCACTCCATCCTCCGCCGCCAACCAGCGTGGGATCGATGCAATAGATACGCGGTGAAAAGGCCTCGGTGGCATGGTTTTCCAATGCTTAGTCTCGCTTCTTATGCCGCTTGCTCCAGAGCAACCTGTGCATCAGGCGCCTTGTGTGCAAACAGCGGTTTCACTTCGGCAGCGGCAATCGCGGCGTAGGCGTCGACATAGTCGGCCGCAGCCGTTTTCCAGTCGAAGTCGGTATGCATGGCGTTGCGCTGCATGGCGCGCCATGCCTCGGTGTCGCGATGCAGTGTGAAAGCGCGCTCGATGGCGGCTTCCATGTCTTGTGGGGTTTCGCCGTCGAACAGCACGCCGCTGGCGCCGGCGGCAGCCGGTCCGTACGCGCCGGCGTCGGCGATGGTGTCGCTCAGCCCGCCGACACGCGATGCGATCGGGATGGTGCCGTAGCGCATGGCGTAGAGCGGCGTGAGCCCGAACGGTTCGAAGCGGCTCGGATGCAACAGCATGTCGCAACCGGCGTGCAAGGCGTGCGCGCGTTCTTCGTCATAGCCGATGTGAACGCCGACACGGCCCGGATAGCGGCGCGCCAGGTCGAGGAAGCCGTCCTCGTAGCTGCGTTCGCCGCAACCGAGCACCACCAGTTGCATGCGCTCATGGCGATCGAGGACGTTGGGCAAGGTCTGCAGGACGACGTCTGCCATCTTTTGATGCGACATGCGGCTGCCGATGCCAATAATGGGAGCGAAAGGATCGACCGGCAGCAGGCCGAACATGTCTTGCAGATCGCACTTGGACAGCGTCTTGCCGCGCATGTTGTCGACAGTGAAGGAGTGGCGCAGCAGCGGATCCGCTTCCGGATTCCAGACCTCACTGTCGATGCCGTTGGGGATTGCGCGCAAGGCGGCGCGACGTTCGTTGAGCACGCCTTCCATGCCGTAGCCGAAACGCGGCGTGAGGATTTCTTGCGCGTAAGTCTTGCTGACGGTGGTGACGCAATCTGCGTGCTGCAGGCCGGCCTTGAGGAAGCTGATCTTGCCCCAGTATTCGAGGCTGGACAGGGCTTGCGCATCATGGTCGAGGCCCAGTTGGGCGGCCAGCGCCCAGTCATAGTTGCCCTGGAACGCCAGGTTGTGAATCGTCAGCATGGATGCCACATGATTCAGCCCGACGGTCTTGAGCAGGAAAGGAATCAGCCCGGCGTGCCAGTCGTTGGCGTGCACCACGTGCGGCGCCGGCACCGCGGTCTCGCCGGCGCAGATCGCTACGGCGGCATGCGCGAGGTCGGCGAAGCAGACGGCGTTGTCGCAGAACTCGTTGCCGCTCTGATCGATGTAAGGATTGGCGCTGCGCCGGCGAAAACGCTCGGTGTCGAGCAGCAGCACCGGCACATCCGTGCCAGGCATCACACCGCGCAACAGGCGCGCCGGACCGCCCGGCAGATCGCGGGGCAAGGCCAGCGGCTGCAACGGCGCAGCGGTGGCATCGGCAGCGATTGCGACCTGCGCATGCTCGATGGCGACCCCATATCCCGGCATGAGGATGCTGGCATCGATGTTGAGTTTGCGCAGGCTGACGGCCAGCGCGGTAATGACGTCTGCGAGGCCGCCGGTCTTGACGAGCGGTACGGCTTCGGAACTGACTAAGAGGACGCGAGCTTGCAATTGATCACCCCGTTCATGGCAAAGGCATATAGGAAAATTTGGACCGGAAGATGCACTTCTACAACCTTGCATCGGAAAGCTCGGAGATGAAGCGGCGGCGTCGACCTTCTTCTTTTTGTTGATCGTTCGGACGCGCAATCTTGATTCCCGGCATGGTTGTTACCTTAGCCAATCATGTTGCAGTGAACCATCGGACAGCGGCGCATATCACTGTAGGATGGCTCCTACCGTCGTGTCGGGCGAACTCGGTGGAGCGATGCTGCAGTGCAGCTGCATTACTACTTCTCGATGCGGAAGCCGATTTTCAGCGTGACCTGGAAATGCGCCACCTTGCCGCCTTCGATGTGGCCGCGCTGGTTCACCACCTCGAACCAGGCGAGATGATGCAGCGAGTCGGATGCATCGGCGATGGCGTTGCGCACGGCCTCGTCGGAGCCCTTGTCGGAACTGCCGACGACTTCAACGACTTTGTAGCTGTGGTTTCCTGCGGCGGCAGATGTGTTCATGAGGTCTCCTGAAGGGAAGTAAAGTGAAGCAGATAATGGATGAGGCTAGACAGATGGCGTTGGCAAACCTATAAGCGCCCGCCTGAAACAGGTGTAGGAGAAGCTGAGGTTGCCGGTCGTCTTACAGCGGGATGCGATGCCCGCCGATGGCGATGCGAGAGATGCGCCCCTAGACTGATTTCAGTCGCGCATTCCGTTCATGCGCCCGCTGCTTCATTGCCCGCTTATTACCACTTTCATTGCACCTTTTTCATTGCACCTTTTGAGGAGAACCGCCATGTCGAAATCCCAACCCAACAAAGCCGCTCCGGACGCCAAGGATGTCCAAAAGGTCGCCGCCCAGAGCGACAGCGACCTCGAGCAGGAACAGGTCCGTCATCGCACCGCCCTGCGCATCGCAGGCATTGAAGGCGTCGACGGTTTTGCCGACGTGGCCGAGAAGGCTGAAGCCAGCCCCGCACCCTGATTGGCGACGCCCAGTTCACGTTGAGCACAATGGCGGCCTCCCGGCCGCCGTTGCATTTACGGCATCTTATTCATTCTGATGCCTTAGCAAGGAGCAGCCATGTCGCATACTTCTCACCAATTGCACGAGCAGGCGCGGCGCGCACAACGTCACGCCGAACTCGAGGATGTTCATCCCGGCAAAACGCCGCAGGCGGATCCCGTCAAGGGCACCGCTCCCGCCGCACCGCCGAAGCATGAGGATGAAGCGTTCGGAGTCTTTGACGGCGATGCGCCGCAAAGCGACGGTTGAGGTTGCCGCTTTCGTCCACTTCCCACCCTAGACAGCCACTTCCACTGAATCGGAGGTGCGCAGCGACGGGCGGACCGCGCTCGCTGCGCTGAATTCAGTCTGATTAAATAGCTGGTGGCACATGTTTGATCAAGCCAAGCATGTTAGCGCTAACATTGGTATCATTGCAGCACCATCCAATAAGTACTCGCAGGAATTCCATGCGCCAGGTCACATCACCCAGCAAAAGAGCCGCTTCATGAAGCCCACTTCTTCATCTTCCCCGGCTCCCGGCCAGCCCTCCGCGGCAGCCGGCAAAGTCAAACTGACCGGCGGCATCAGCCGGCGCCATATCCTGATCGGCCTCGCTGCGCTGGTCGCCGAAGCGGGCTTCTGGAGCAACCCTCTGTTCAGCAATGCGCAGACGCCGGCCGCTCCCGCCGTACCGCCGCCACCGAGTCCTGAAGCTCTCGCCTTCCTCAACTTCTCCAAGCGCATCACCGGCCATGCCGACCTGAAAACCGATACCGGCGTCAGGATCGAGGCAGCGATGCGCAAAACCTATCCCGATTTCGCGGCGCAGTCGTCCCGCCTCGGCGCACTGCTGCAGGATGGCCAGGAACCGAAGGCCTTGCTGGCTGCCGCCACCGATGCCGGATTGCGTGACCTGACGCTGGCCATCGTTGCGGCCTGGTACACCGGCACCATCGGCAAGGGCAAGCAAGCCGTGGTGGTGTCGTACGCGGAAGCACTGATGTACCAGCCGGTGTCGGACGGCCAGACCGTACCGACCTATTGCAATTACGGCCCGTTGTGGTGGACCAAGGCGCCGCCCGCGATCCGCGTCTCCGCTCCCGTCGCCCCAATGCCTGCTCCCGCCCCCGCAACCACCGGCACACCCGAACCAAAAGCAAAAACATGAAACAACCAATCTTTACTGCCGATGGCGACGCCACGGCCGATATCGTCATCGTCGGATCCGGCGTGGTCGGCGCGATGATCGCCGATCAACTCGTGAGCCAGGGCTATTCGGTGCTGATGCTGGAAGCCGGCTTGCGCATCGAACGCGCGCAAGCGGTCGAAAACTGGCGCAACATGCCGTTCGAAAACCGCGTCGGTTCGGACTATCAGGGTCTCTATCCGCAAGCACCCAACGCGCCGGCGCCGCTGTACTTCCCCAAGAATGATTACATCGCGCTGTCCGGCCCGGACGGCAACGGTTTCCAGCAAGGCTACCTGCGCACGGTCGGCGGCACCACATGGCATTGGGCAGCGTCGTGCTGGCGTCACCTGCCGGTCGACCTGAAGATGAAATCAACTTATGGCGTCGGCCGCGACTGGCCGATTTCGTATGAAGAACTGGAGCCTTACTACTGCCGCGCCGAAGAAGAAATGGGCGTGGCCGGGCCGAACGATCCGGCCCTGCAGTCGCCAAGCCAACGGAGCAAACCGTATCCGATGGACATGGTGCCGTGGGGCTATGCCGACAAGCGTTTCGCCGAGGTGGTGAATGCGCACGGCTACAATTCGGTGCCGATTCCGCAGGGCCGTAGCACTCGTCCGTGGCAAGGCCGTCCGACCTGCTGCGGCAACAACAATTGCCAGCCGATCTGCCCGATCGGCGCGATGTACAACGGCATCCATCACGTCCAGCGCGCCGAAATGAAAGGCGCCAAAGTGCTGTCCGAAGCGGTGGTGTTCAAGGTCGACACCGACCAGAACAACCGCGTTACCGCAGCCTACTGGTATGACGCCGGCAAGAAGCCGCACAAGGCGACGGCCAAGGCCTTCGTGTTCGCCTGCAACGGCATCGAGACGCCGCGCCTGCTTTTGTTGGCCGCGAATGCCGCCAATCCGAACGGCCTGGCGAATTCGTCCGATCAGGTCGGCCGCAACATGATGGACCACTCCGGATTCCATTGCACCTTCCTCGCCAACGAGCCGATCTGGACCGGCCGCGGTCCGGCGCAAAGCAGCTGCCTGGTGGGGCCGCGCGACGGCGACTTCCGTGCCGAGTACTCTTCCAACAAGATGATCCTCAACAACATCACGCGCGTCGGCCCGGCCACGCAGCAGGCGCTGAAACTGGGCCTGGTCGGCCCGGAACTGGACGACGAAATCCGCCGCCGCGCCGCCTTCGGCGTGGACTTGTCGATCAGCCTCGAACCGCTGCCGGAAGCGCACAACCGCCTGACGCTGAGCAAGACTCGCAAGGATCCCTTGGGGCTGGCCTGCCCGGATATTTACTACGACGTCGGCGACTACGTGCGCAAGGGCGCGGAAGCGGCGCACAAGCAACTGGAGCATATCGGCCAGCTGTTCGGCGCGGTGGAGTTCAACATCACCACCAGCCTCAACGCCAACAACCACGTGATGGGCGGCGTGATCATGGGCAGCGATCCGAAGGATTCCGTGGTGGACGGCAATTGCCGCGCCCACGACCATGCCAACCTGTGGCTGCCGGGCGGCGGCGCGATGCCGTCGGCCAGCGTGGTCAACAGCACCTTGAGCATGGCGGCGCTGGGACTGCGTGCCGCCGACGACATCGGCAAGATGCTGGCGAAGGGATGATGATGACTGCGCGCTCCCTCCTCCTTTCCTGCCTGTTGTCGATGGCCGGCTTGTCTCTCGCCCATGCGCAGGAACAATCACTGACAAAACCTCCTGCTCCTGCCTCGGCATCCTCGACATCGTCCTCGGGCCAGGTCGGCTCGGCAAAAAATGATATCGAAAGCGGCCGCTATCTGGCGATCGCCGCTGACTGCATGGCCTGCCACACCGCGCCGGCCGGCAAGCCGTATGCCGGCGGCTACGCTATCGAGTCGCCGCTGGGCACGATCTACGCCACCAACATCACGCCTTCGAAGACCGCCGGCATCGGCAACTACAGCGAAGCGCAATTCGCTCGCGCCCTGCGCGAAGGCGTGCGCGCCGATGGCAGTCATCTGTATCCGGCCATGCCCTATACCAGTTACGCCATGCTGACCGACAGCGACGTGCACAAGCTGTACAGCTATTTCATGCAGGCGGTCGAGCCGGTCGACACACCCATCGCGAGCCAGACTACGCTGCCCTTCCCGTTCAACGTGCGCATGTCGATGCTGGCATGGAATGCAATCTTCCTCGACACCAAACGCTTCGTTCCCGACGCGGCCAAGTCGCAGCAGATCAATCGCGGCCGCTACCTGGCCGAAGGCCTGGCGCATTGCAGCGCCTGCCATACGCCGCGCAATTTCCTGATGGGTGAAAAAGGCGGCTCCGCGCTGGCGGGCGCGCCACTGGGTTCATGGCATGCGCCCAATATCACTTCCGACAAGGTCAGCGGCGTGGGCGGCTGGAGCGACGCCGAACTGATGCAATACCTGAAAACCGGCCACGCCGAAGGCAAAGGCCAGGCCGGTGGCGCGATGGCCGAAGCGGTCACCAACAGCTTCCAGCATCTGCGCGACGATGACGTTGCGGCGATCGTTGCCTACCTGCGCACGGTGCCGCCGGTGCGCGACAATGCCCAGGCGCAGCCAGCCTACAGTTACGGCAAAGCAGTCAGCGATGAAGCGGTGTTGCGCGGCACCAGCGGCCCCAATGAACACGACAGCCTCAACAGCGGCGCGGTGCTGTTCAGCGGCTATTGCGCCAGCTGCCACGCCGCATCGGGATCAGGCAGCAGCGGCCAGGATTATCCGTCGTTGTTCCACAATACGACGACCGGCTCGCGCAATCCGGCCAACCTGGTGTCGGCAATCCTGTACGGCGTCGAGCGCAAGGTGGGCGACAACGAAGTGCTGATGCCACGGTTCGATGCGCACTCCTACGTCAATCCGCTGACGGATAAACAGATCGCGCTGATCTCAAACTACGTACTCAAGCAATACGGCAATCCCGATGTGCAAGTGAGCGAGGCCTATGTGGCGCAGGCGCGCAAAGGCGGCGAGCAGCCGGTACTGGCCAGACTGCAACCGTTCATCGCACCGGCCATCGGTGTGGCTTTCTTGCTGTTGGTTTTGATTGCGGTGGCCGTCGTCACGGTGCGTCGCCGCCGACGGATTCCATTCAAATAAAGGTTTCCGGCGCAAAAAAACGCGGAGTCTGCGCCCGGCGCAGCTCCGCGTTGCCGTATCAGGTAAGGGAAATCAGCGGCGCTCTGGCCGGTTCGGCAGGATGAAACTGAAGCGAGACCCCTTGCCTGGTTCACTGGCGACGTCGAAGCTGCCTTCATGCGCTTCCACGAACGTCTTGAAAATCGCCAGGCCGAGGCCGAGGCCGCCCTGCTCCTTGGTCTCGGTTTCGAATTTCTCGAAGATCAGATCCATGCGGTCCTTGGAAATGCCCATGCCGTTGTCGCTGACCCAGCATTCGATGCCTGCGCCATCCGCAGTGGGCGCAGCGCCGATGACCACCTCGCCCTGCGGTGTGTGGGTAATGGCGTTGGCGATCAGGTTCTGCATCATGCGCCGCAAGAGATTGGCGTCGGCATAGATCACCATATCTTCCGGCACGTCGTTAAGCAACCGCGTACTGCCGGTGCCGGCGACCGGATTGAGGTCATAGACCATGCTTTCCACCAGCGGCCACAGATCGACGTTGCGGCGCTCCAGCTTGACGCCGCTTTCGGTTTTCATGTTGTCGTTTTCTTCGATGACCTTGGCCACCAGTCCCGACATGCTTTGCACGTTGCGCTGCAAGACCTTGATCATGCGCACCGCACGCGGGTCCGCATTCTGTGCGCCCAGCGTCGACTCAAGCACCTTGGAGGCCAACGCCACGGCGTTGAGCGGCGTGCGCAGATCATGTGCGATAAAGGAGAGATATTCTTCGCGGCGGCGTTGCACTTCCAGCGCGCGGTTGACCGAGAAAGTCTGCACCGCCAGGCCGATGGCGCTATCGAACACCAGGTTGATTACATGGAACGGTTTGCCCTGGAGGTTGATCTGATGCGTGCCTGCCAGATCGTGAATGCAACCCCGCAGCAGATTGTATTCGGCCACCACTTCCTCGATCAGGTAGCCGTTGTGCAGGCGCTGCAGGCCATGTTCCGGCGGCGTGCCGTCGGCCAGCACCTCGGCGATCGATTCGTCGGAATTGCGGCGGAAGGCCAGCGCGATCTCGTCCAGCAAGGCCGGTACGTGGTCGTTCAGGGTCGGGGTGCTGAGGTTGCGCGCCGACGGCAAGCCTCGCACCATGCTGCGCCAGCGTGTGAGCAGAGGTTCGCGATTCTGCTCAACCAGGACGGCCAATTGTTCCAAGGTATTAATAGCGTTCTCCAGGATCTGAAACGGTGCGGCAGAACGGCGCCATCCGGCGCCGTTTGCTGACAGCTTATTGCAACTGCTTGCCGATATTGTCGAGGATGTCCTGCAATTGCTCGATGTCGTAAGGCTTGGGTAACGAGAACGCGCCGGGGCCGATGTTCTTGCTGATCTGTGCGCCGTACCCGGATGCGAAAATAATTTTCGGCGCCGGTGTTTTTTCGCTGGTGCGTCTGGCCAGTTCGATGCCGGACATGCCCGGCAAGCTGACGTCGGTGAACAGCACGTCGAAGGTCTGTTGCTCCAGTTCGGCCAGGGCTTCTTCAGCGCTGCCGACGCCTTCGGCCCGATGACCGAGCGCTGCAAGCAGCTCGCAGACCAGTTGCTGGGAATCCAGATTGTCTTCCACGACCAGAATATGCAGGCCGGCCGCCTCGGGCTGATCCGTCATGCCAGATACGCTTGTGGTCATTGTTGTTTGTATTGTCATTTCGACATCTATTGATGTGGTGATAGGAATTCCGGAAGTCCGGTTTTCCATAAAATTGCACATGTCGATAGTAATGCATTCTGAAGGACGTGCAATAGCGCCGAAACAAATTGCCGCAAATGCGAGAAATCCAAAAAGCCTTATGCCGCCTGCGTTCGCGGCCCGCCTTCAAAATGTCTTACAAAAGATTCAGGGGTCATCTGACAGGGTGGAAAATAGGGCTGCTGCTACAGTAGGTCACATAACAAAAGCGGTCGCGGCACCCGCCCGATCATCACAACCTAACGATATCGACGTGATGGCTACACAACAAAACCACCTCACACCGGATCGCGCATCAGATCCCTTTTTATCCCGATCCGCGACCGGCATTGCCGGCCTGGATACCATACTGGGCGGCGGCGTCACGCGCGACCGCCTGTATCTCGTCGAGGGCACGCCGGGCACCGGCAAGACCACCTTCGGATTGCAATTCCTGCTGGAAGGATTGAGGCAAGGTGAGTCCGGCCTCTACATCACGCTTTCGGAAACCGCCACGGAATTGCGCGCGGTTGCCGCATCCCACGGCTGGTCACTCGATGGTTTGTCGCTGTACGAGCTGATCGACGAAGAAGATCTCAATCCCGATTTTCAGCAATCCATTCTGCATCCCTCCGAAATCGAACTGGGCGAGACCATCAAGAGCGTGATCGCCCGGGTCGAGGAGATCAAGCCTGCCCGCGTGATTTTCGACAGCTTGTCGGAAATGCGCCTGCTGGCGCAGAATCCGCTGCGCTACCGACGCCAGATCCTCGCGTTGAAACACTTTTTCTCGACGCGCAAATGCACCGTGCTGATGCTCGACGATCGCACCGCCGAAGCCGGCGACCTGCAGTTGCACAGCATCGCCCACGGCGTGATCAGCCTGGAGCAACTGGCTCAGGATTTCGGTACCGAACGGCGTCGCCTGCGCGTCATCAAGATGCGCGGCATCAGCTTCACTGGCGGCTATCACGACTTCGTCCTCAAGACCGGCGGCATGCACGTCTTCCCGCGTCTGGTGGCGGCCGAACATTTCACGGAATTCGAAGACAAGATGACCAGCACCGGCGTATCGGCGCTGGACAATCTGTTGGGCGGAGGCCTGGCGCGCGGCACCAATACGCTGCTCAGCGGCCCCTCCGGCGTGGGCAAGACCACCACGGCGCTGCGCTGTGTGCTGGCCGCCCTGCACCGCGGCGAACGCGCCGCCTATTATCTGTTCGACGAAGGCCTGGGTACGCTGATGAGCAGGGCCCGTGCGCTGGGCATGGACGTCGAATCCTATATTGCCGACGGCAGCCTCAAGCTGCATCAGATTAATCCGGCTGAAATGTCGCCGGGTGAATTCGCCACGACGGTCCGCAATGCAGTCGAGAACGAAGATCGCAGCTTTGCGGTGATCGACAGCCTGAATGCTTACCTGCAGGCAATGCCGGGCGAAAAATTCCTGCTGCTGCAAATGCATGAAATGTTGTCCTATCTGAGCCAGCAAGGCGTCACCACGCTGCTGGTGCTGGGGCAGCATGGTTTGGTCGGCGAAGTCCGTTCCGACATCGACCTCAGCTATCTGAGCGACACCATTCTGATGTTCCGCTTCTTTGAGGCGCGCGGCGACATCGCCACTGCGGTATCCGTAGTCAAAAGCCGCACCAGCAATCACCCCCGCTCCATCCATGAGTTCCGGCTGAGTCCGACCCAAGGGTTGCAGGTGGGTGAGGCTTTACAGGATTTTGAAGGCATCATGAGCGGATTGCCGACGTATCGCGGCAAAACTCCCATCATGGCGACCAATGCCGATTAATCTCCCGCTGGAGGAACGCATCCTCATTCTGGCGCCCCATGGCCGGGATGCGGAAGTTATTGAGCAAACCTTGTCGGCTGAAGGCCTCAGATGTGCAATCTGCAGCAGCTATGCCGGCTTGATGCAGGAGTTGGAGACCGGCGCAGGTGCGGCATTGATCACCGAGGAAGCGCTCAGCAATGCGGATTTCTCGCTGCTGCATCGCTGGGTGGAGAAACAGGAGTCGTGGTCCGATTTTCCCTTCGTGATCCTCAGCGCCAAACAGCGCGACCTCAGGCGTAATCCCGTTCTGGACGTGCTCGAGCGCCTGGTCAACATGATCCTGCTGGAGCGCCCCGTCAATAGTGAAACGCTGCTCCGTGCCGGCGTTTCGGCGCTACGTGCACGCCGCCGGCAATACCTCAGCCGCAGCCATCTGCAGGAACGCGCGCGCTCGGAAGAACATTTGCGTCTGGCGTTGCGCGCCGGCCGGCTCGGCTCCTGGAGCCTGGAACTGGCCAACTCCATCCTGATCGTTTCAGACTCCTGCAAGATGCACTTCGGCATCGCACCGGAGAGTGAATTCACCTACGATGACCTGATCAATGCCATCCACGCCGACGATCGTCAGCGCCATCTGGACGTGATCGAAGCGGCCTTGCTGTCAAAAGACGACTTCTCGATCGAGTACCAGGTGGTGTGGCCGGACAGCTCCGTGCACTGGGTGCAGATCCGCGGCCAGACCTTGCACAATCGCGTCGGCGTGCCGATCCAGATGGCAGGCGTATCGCTCGACATCAGCGATCGCCGCGCGGCGGAAGATCGCCTGTTGGAAAGCCAGAGCAATTTGCGGCAGTTCAACGAAACGCTTGAGCTGCGCATCCAGGAACGCACCTCCGAGCTGGCCCAGGCCAACGATCGCCTGATGAAGGAAATGTCCGAACGCGAACGTACCCAGATCGCGCTGGTACAAGCGCAAAAGATGGAGGCGATCGGTCGCCTGACGGGCGGTATTGCGCACGACTTCAACAATCTGCTCAATGTGATCATCGGCAACGTCGACCTGATCGAGCGGCTTTCCTCCGACGAGCGCATCAAGCGCATGGCTGGTTCCGCACGCAACGCGACCAAGCGCGGCGCCAAGCTGACCGGGCAGCTGCTCGCGTTTTCACGCAACCAGACGCTGGACCTGAAAGCGGTCGACATCGCCTCGGTCATTGAGGGCATGAAGGATCTGATCGCCGTGTCGGTCGGTTCCGGCATCAGCATCACGATCAATATTGCAGATGAATTGCCGCGCGCCGTGGCCGACGCCAACCAGATCGAAATGGCCATCCTCAATCTCGCCATCAATGCGCGCGACGCCATGCCCGACGGCGGCAATCTGAACATCAACGTGCAGCATCGCTACGCCCACGACGGCGTGCTCAAGCCCGGCGGCTACATCGTCATCGGGGTCAAGGACACCGGTACGGGCATCACGCAGGAAATCCTGAGCAAGGTATTCGACCCCTTCTTCACCACCAAAACAGTCGGCAAAGGCACCGGCCTCGGACTCAGCCAGGTGTACGGCATTGCCGATCAGTCCGGCGGCATGGCACGCATCGACAGTGTTGTGGGCAGAGGCACGACGGTGGAGGTCTGGCTGCCGGTGGCCGGCGCGCTACCGGTGCGCGAACGCGATCAGGAAGCGCTCGATCAGCCGCTGGAACCGAAGGAATCCGGCAACATCCTGGTGATTGAGGACGACGCTCAGGTCCGACAGTTCATCGTCGAATGCCTTGAGATCCTGGGCTATACGGTGGATCAGGCGGAGAATGGCTGGTTCGGGCTGGAAAAGCTGCAAGGGGCCCATTTCGACCTGTTGATCGTGGACTTCCTGATGCCTGGCATGAACGGCGCCGAAGTGATCGCCGCTGCCCGTGCACGCGATCCGCAACTTCCCATCATCATGGCGACCGGCTACGCCGACATGCAGGCCGTCGAAAAAGTCATCGACCTCGACGCCGTCTTGCGCAAACCGTTCCAGATCACCGAGCTGGCCAACAGCGTCAAGCGCGCCATGCGTTCCAGCGCGGCATCGCAGCACCAGCAGAGCGCTCCGCCCGCAGCGCTGTCCTGATCCGAAACCACCGGAGCCGACGGTAGCAAAATATACCGGCACCACATCCCCTCTCGACGAGGCGGATCTTTTTTATGGATTGATTCCGCTTTATTTCACCCGTTGCTTTTCCAGTTTGCGCGCGAGTGTACGCCTGTGCATGCCGAGACGGCGTGCCGTTTCCGATATGTTGAAATCGGTTTCCACCAGCACTTCGTGGATGCGCTCCCATTCGAGATTTTTGATCGAGGTCGAGCGCGCCGTGAGTTCCACTTCGGTATTGCCGGCGACCTGGCCGAAGGCGGCTTCGATGTCGTCTGTGTTGGATGGTTTGGCGAGGTATTGGATGGCGCCCAGCTTGATCGCCTCGACCGCGGTGCCGATACTGGCGAACCCTGTCAGCACCACGATCAGCATGGCTTCATCGTGCTGGTGCAGCATCTGCACGCAGGCCAAACCGGAGGTATTGCCGTTGAGCTTGAGATCGACCACCGCATAGCCGGGATTGTGCTGCGTCAGCAAGGCGGCGGCTTCGTCCTGGCTGGCGGCGTGCAGGACGGTGTAGCCGCGCCGTTCGAACGAGCGGCTCAGCGTACGCGCGAACGCTGCGTCGTCTTCGATGATGAGCAGCAGGCGTTCAGTCGACATTGTTTTTTTCCTCGACAGTTGCCGTATCTTCCGCTTCCAGACTGATGGCCGACAAGGGCAGCGTCAGGCGCACGGTAGCGCCGGCGACGTGCCCGTTTTCGGTACGATTGTGCGCGCTGACGGCGCCGCCGAGTTTGCGCGCGACATTGACCACGAAGAACAATCCTAGTCCGCCGCCGGTTTTGGCCTTGGTCGACTGGTAAGGCTTGCCGATGTGATCCAGCATGGACGGTACGAAACCGGGACCGGTATCGTCTACGGTCAATACGAGCTGGCTTCCTTCACGCGCGGCGGTGAAGCTGAGCCAGCGCGATGAGGCTTCCAGCGCATTGTCGAGGACGTTGCAGATCATTTGCTTGAGCGCGGAGTCGAAGGCGACCGGCATGTCGTGTTCGATGAGATTTCGGTAGTCGAAGGCGACGATGGGACGCGTGGCGCGGAATTCTTCGGCGATGTCTCCCAGGAAGGTGTTGAGCGTGGTCTTCACGGATGACTCGCCGCGCGCTTCGCCAGCCGACAGCAGAACGCCGCTGACGATGGTCTTGCAGCGCTGCAGTTGGACCTGCATTTCGCTGATCTCTTCGATCAGCACGGGATTGCTGCTGAATTCCGGCATGCGCTTCCAGTCGCCGAGGATCACCGCCAGCGTCGCCAGCGGCGTGCCAAGCTCATGGGCTGCACCGGACGCCAGCAGGCCCATGCGCACGATATGGTCCTCTTCCGCAGCGCGTTGGCGCAAGGCCGCCAACTGGGCGTCGCCGGCGCGGCGGTTGCTGCTGATGCGGGTGATGAAAATGGCCAGCAAGGCAGCGATCAGCAGGAAGCTGATCAGCATCCCTTCGACGTACAGGCTGAACAGCCCTTCGCCGTGATCCGGCGGCAGCGACAGCGGCACATAGAACTGCGACAAGCCGGCGAAACACAAGCTGGTGATGCAGACGATGGTCCAAGTGGACCACGCTTCGAGCAGCACCGCGCTCAAAATCACCTGCAACAGGTAAAGAAAGGCGAACGGGTTGCTGGCGCCGCCGCTGAGATAAAGTTGCGCGGTCAGCGTGGCGACGTCCACCAGCAGCGCCAGGAATAGCTCGCGATTGGTGACGAAAGGCCGCTCATGCCAGCGCAGATGACTGCCGATGTTGAAGGCGATCAGGCAGGCCAGCACTTCCAGCATGTGCGGCAGCGGCAAGTGAATGTCGAAGCCGAAAATCACCACGATGATGGTAGTGATCTGGCCGAACACGGCTATCCAGCGCAACTGGATCAGTTGCAGCATGTTCTTGTGGCCGGCGGCGCGATCGGGTGCATGATCGGGGGCACGGGCGATTTCCGGACTTGGCGGGAGGACGCGGTCGATCATGCGTTGTCGTTCATGGAAAACGGTTGAATGGGCGAGTCGGGAGCGACGAATTTGGCGGAATTATCCCGCGTCTGGGCCGTGCTTGCCATCTTTGTTTTCTTCGCTGTCGGCAAGGCGTCGGCGTTTTTCGTCGCGGCCGATCCAGAAGATGGCGCCGGCCGTCATCAGCGCCAGCCCGAACCAGGTCAGCGCATAGACCAGATGGTTGTTGGGGAAGGAAATCACGGTCAGGCCGCCCACGGCTTGTCCGTTTGCGGCGCGTTGCGGTTCTGATGCAGCGCCATCCACGTCCCCGGCGTCGACGAAATACGGCGCGACACGCTCCAGCCGGCGCGATGCCGCGATTGCCTGCACGTCGCGCGAAAACCAACGGTCGCCGGCAGCGTCGTTCTTGCGCAGGAAGCCGCCATGCGGCTCGCTGATGCGCAGCAAACCGGTCACGTCGGCCGGCGCATCTGCAGCGCCCTCCTTCACGTCGCGTGCGCCGGTGGCGATGAAGCCCCGGTTGACCAGCGTCGTGACGCCGTCGGCGCCGCGCAGCGGGGTCAGCAGCCAGAAGCCGGCACCCAGCCGCGACAAGGCTTGCACGCGCGCAGTTTTCGAATACAGGTAAGTGCCGCTCAGGCGCACGTGAAGGTATTCGTGGGAATCTGCCGTGACGGTCGGCCAGGCGTTTGGACCGGGAGCAGCAACCGGCGCGGCATGCACGCGGCGATCGACACGCTCGATCAGGTCGAGCTTCCAGAACAGGCGTTTGACCTGCCAGGCGCCTAGCGCGAGGAAGCCGAGGAAAACCACCAGCATGCAGGCCGCGAGGAAACGGCGCATCCCGGAAGACCGAGGGCGCGGCGCTGCTTCCGCAACGGCGCGCCCTGAAGAGTGGCTTGAGGTCACTGCTGACTACAATGCATTCAGATTCAAGCGGATCACTTCATGCCGGGCATGTTGTGCTGCATGTTCTGCATCGAGCCTGGCACCGCTTCCTGGATCAGATCCTGGCTCATGCCCGGCATCATGTTGTGATTCAGGTGATACATGACCCACAGCGAACCGGCCAGCATGATGACCACGATCATGACCGTGAAAATCAGGGCCAGGATGGTCCAGCCGCCTTCAGACTTGGAGTTCATGTGCAGGAAGTAAATCATGTGCACGACGATCTGTACGGCAGCCAGGCCCAGCAGGACAAAACCAGCGGTGCTCGACTTCCCGATCACGTTGCCCATGACCAGCCAGAATGGAATGGCCGTCAGGATCACCGCCAGCACGAAGCCGATGGTGTAGCTCTTCAGGCTGCCGTGGTCGGCGGTGTGGTCGTGATGATGTACGTCGAAGCCGTCCTGATGGCCGTATTTCTCGGCGTGCGACGGATGTTCTTGATGCTGTGGCGCGCTCATGGCAGGACTCCCATCAGGTAAACAAAGGTGAAGACGCCGATCCAGACCACGTCCAAAAAGTGCCAGAACATCGACAGGCACATCAGGCGACGGCCGTTTTCGGGCGTCAGGCCGTGCTTGTTGATCTGGAACATCAGCGTGACCAGCCAGACGATGCCGAAGCTGACGTGCAGGCCGTGGGTCGCCACCAGTGCGAAGAACGAGGTCAGGAAACCGCTGCGTTGCGGGCCCGCGCCTTCGTGGATCAGGTGCGCGAACTCATACAGCTCCAGGTAAATGAAGCCGGCACCCAGCAAGCCGGTGACGGCCAGCCAGATCAGCGTGGTGCGGACCTTCTTCTTTTGCATTTCCAGCATGGCGAAGCCGTACGTGATCGACGACAAGAGCAGCAAGGAAGTATTGATCGCCACCAGCGGCAGATCGAACAGCTCGGCGCCGGTCGGGCCGCCCGCATAGTTGCGGCCCAGCACGGCGTATGTGGCGAACAGGCAGGCGAAGATCAGGCAGTCGCTCATCAGGTACATCCAGAAACCGAGCAAGGTGCCGTTTTCGGGATGATGTTCCTTGACGAAGTAACGCGAACTAGGCGATGCGTCCATGGTTGCGGCGGAGGAATTGGAAATCTCAGACATGGCTATCCAGCAGGCGTGTGCGTTTGGCTTCAGTAAGGACGACGTCGTCGGCCGAAATGTAGTAATCGCGTTTGTAATTGAAGGTGTGCGTGATGATCGCGGCCATCAGGCCGACGAAACCGACGACGGCCACCAGCCACATTTGCCAGATCATGGCGAAGCCGACCACCGCGCTCAGGGCGGCGATGATGAAGCCCGCGCCGGTGTTCTTCGGCATGTGGATAGGCACGAAACCATCTTTCGGGCGAGTGTAGCCGTTGGCCTTCATGTCAGCCCAGGCGTCGTTGTCGTGCACGCGCGGCGTGAATGCGAAGTTGTAGTCCGGCGGCGGCGACGAGGTCGACCATTCCAGCGTACGGGCGCCCCAGGGATCGCCGGTGTTGTCGCGCAACTGGTCGCGGCGCAGGTAGCTGACCACCAGCTGGATGATGAACGAGCCGATACCCAGTGCAATCAGCACCGCACCCAGAGCGGCGATCTGGAACCAGATCTGCAGCGAAGGATCTTCGAAGTGGCTCATGCGACGGGTGACGCCCATGAAGCCCAGCACGTACAACGGTGTAAAGGCAACCCAGAAGCCGATGCACCAGAACCAGAAGCTGCAACGGCCCCAGAAATCATCCAGCTTGTAACCGAAAGCCTTCGGGAACCAGAAGTTGATGCCGGCGAACATGCCGAACACCACACCGCCGATGATCACGTTGTGGAAGTGAGCAATCAGGAACAGGCTGTTGTGCAGCACGAAGTCGGCCGGAGGAACCGCCAGCATCACGCCGGTCATGCCGCCGATGACGAAGGTGATCATGAAACCGATGGTCCACAGCATGGGCACTTCGAAACGGATACGGCCGCGGTACATGGTGAACAACCAGTTGAAGATCTTCGCGCCGGTCGGGATCGAGATAATCATCGTGGTGATGCCGAAGAACGAGTTGACGCTCGCTCCTGAACCCATGGTGAAGAAGTGATGCAGCCAGACCAGGTAGGACAGGATGGTGATCACGACGGTCGCATACACCATCGAGGTGTAGCCGAACAGGCGCTTGCCGCTGAAGGTCGAGACGATTTCCGAGAAAATGCCGAACGCAGGCAGAATCAGGATGTAGACCTCGGGATGGCCCCAGATCCAGATCAGGTTCACGTACATCATGGCGTTGCCGCCGAGGTCGTTCGTGAAAAAGTTGGTGCCGAACACGCGGTCCAGCGACAGCATGCCCAGCACGGCGGTCAGGATCGGGAATGCAGCGACGATCAGCACGTTGGTGCACAGTGCGGTCCAGGTGAAGACCGGCATCTTCATCATGTTCATGCCGGGCGCGCGCATCTTGACGATGGTCGCGATCAGGTTGATCCCCGACAGGAGCGTCCCTACCCCGGCAATCTGCAATGACCATATGTAATAGTCCACCCCCACATCAGGACTGCCGAGGATGCCCGACAGCGGTGGATAGGCCAGCCAGCCGGTACGGGCGAATTCGCCGACGAACAGGGAGGCCATGACCAGGCCGGCGCCGAATGTCGTCATCCAGAAGCTGAAGTTGTTCAGGAACGGGAACGCCACGTCGCGTGCGCCGATCTGCAGCGGTACGACATAGTTCATCAGGCCCGTCACCAGCGGCATCGCCACGAAGAAGATCATGATCACGCCATGGGCGGTGAAGACCTGGTCATAGTGATGCGGCGGCAGGAAGCCGGCCGAATCGCCGAAGGACAACGCCTGCTGGGCGCGCATCATCAGCGCATCGGCGAAGCCGCGCAACAGCATGACGATGCCGAGGATGACGTACATGATGCCGATCTTCTTGTGGTCGATGCTGGTGATCCAGTCGCGCCACAAGGTACCCCACAAGCGGAAATAGCTGATGCCGCCAAGCACGGCGACACCGCCGATCAGCACGCCGATGAAGGTAATCAGCAGGATGGGTTCATGGAAGGGAATCGCTTCCCAGCTCAGACGGCCGAAGATCAGCTTGGTCATGTCAATTTGGTCTAGCATCGTTACTTTCCGCTGAAAAAGAAGGTCGCCGCGCCATGCGATACGGCATGCATGGCGCTCTTGCCGGCTGCGTGCTGCAATGCCGCCGGCTGTTCTTTCGATTGATTATTCATGGTGGTGCTGGCTGCCGGCCATGGCGACTTCCTGCGGCGCGGCCTTGGCGGCGCCCTTTTCCGTCTTTTCACCCTTGGCGTCGTCCTTGACGTTCTTGTCGGTCATCATCTGCTGGTCCATGCAGACCTGGCCTTCGGCGACGCAACGGTTCAGGATCGCATGGAACAGCGTGCCGTCGACTGCGTTGAAGTGCTGCACCGGATCCTTGATGCTGGGCTTTTCCAGCGCCAGGTATTCGGCGCGCTTGAGCGCCCCGCTGCCGGACTTGACCTTCTTGACCCAGGCGTCGAAGTCTTCATTGCTAACGCCGTGGAACTTGAAGCGCATGTCCGAGAATCCGGCGCCGCTGTAATTGGCCGAGAAGCCTTCGAACTCGCCGGGCTTGTTGATGACGGCGTTGAGTTTGGTCTGCATGCCCGGCATGGCGTAAATTTGTCCTGCCAGCGCCGGGATATAAAACGAATTCATCACGGTCGAAGCAGTAATCTTGAATTCGATGGGCCGATCGACCGGTGCAGCCAGTTCATTCACGGTGGCGATACCTTGCTCCGGATAGATGAACAGCCATTTCCAGTCCAGCGCGACAACTTCAACGGTCAGCGGCTTGACGTTTTCAGGAATCGGACGCTGCGCATCGAGGCGCGACAGCTTGCGATACGGATCGAGCGTGTGGGTGCTGATCCAGGTCAGCAGGCCGAGCGCGATGATGATCAGCAGGGGCGCGCCCCAGATGACCAGCTCCAGCTGGGTGGAGTGATCCCAGTCCGGCTCATAGCGTGCGGCGGTATTGTTCTTGCGATAGCGCCATGCAAAAAGGACCGTCAGTGCAATCACCGGAACGATGATCAACAGCATCAGGATGGTGGAAATGATGATCAGTCTGCCTTGTTGGTTGGCGATGTCTCCCGAAGGATTCAGGACGACCGTATTGCAACCAGCCAACAAAATTGCAGGCAGAAAAATGAGTCCGCGGCGGATGAGATGTGAAAACATGCAGGGAAAGTCCAGTCGGAGCTATCAAATCATGCTAATGTACACTTACCGTTCGGCACTGGCGATTGGACAATTTGTCCCACCCTCGCGGTCATCTTGATTGTGAGTTTGCCAATGTGCCGGCGGAACGTAGCGGCATTACAGACCGAACCAAGAAAGAGAGACAATGATCATGGCTAGCACTCATATTCATCACCCTGAAATCCCTGGCAAATTTTCTGCAAATACGCCTGTCGGTGGTTCTGATAATGTCAACAATGCCAAATCTGATCATCCAGTGATTGCACCCGGCGATATTGCAATCGGCGTGGTCATCGGAAGGGCTTCAGAATACTTCGATTTCTTCGTGTATGCCATAGCCTCGGTGTTGGTTTTTCCCACCATTTTCTTTCCATTTGAACAACGCCTCGAAGGTACGCTCTACTCCTTCACCATTTTTGCCTTCGCATTTCTGGCGCGTCCGTTCGGCACGGTCCTCTTCATGGCCATCCAGAAAAAGCTCGGGCGCGAGGTCAAACTGACGCTGGCGCTGTTCCTTCTGGGCCTGTCGACGGCCGGTATCGCGTTCCTCCCGACCTATGACCATCTGGGCTTCACGGCCATCGTGCTGCTCTCCGTGCTGCGCATCGGCCAGGGCCTGGCGCTCGGCGGCTCGTGGGACGGCTTGCCGTCGCTGCTGGCGCTCAACGTGCCGAAAAACAAGCGCGGCTGGTACGCGATGCTGGGCCAGCTCGGCGCGCCGGTCGGCTTTATCGTCGCCGGCCTGGTTTTCGCTTACCTGATCGGCAATCTGAGCAATGACGACTTCCTCGACTGGGGCTGGCGCTATCCGTTCTATGTCGCGTTTGCGATCAACGTCGTGGCGCTGTTTGCCCGCCTGCGCCTGGTGGCTTCGGAAGAATATTCGCAGCTTCTGAAAGAGCGTGAACTGGAGCCGACCAGCGTCGTCGACATCACCCGCACCCAAGGCCGCAACCTGATCATCGGCGCCCTCGCCGCGCTGGCCAGCTATGCGCTGTTCCATCTGGTGTCGGTGTTCCCGCTGTCGTGGATCTCACTGTATTCGATGCGCTCGATGAGCGATTTCCTGATGGTGCAGGTGTTCGGCGCCGTGCTGATGATGGTCGGGATCGTGTTGTCCGGCCCCATCGCCGACCGCTTCGGCCGCCGTACCACGCTGGGCGCGTTGGCCGTACTGATTGCGGTGCTGAGCGGCTTCGTACCGACACTGATCAATGGCGGCGACACCGGACAGGACATCTTCATCCTGGTCGGTTTCGCCCTGCTCGGCCTGTCGTACGGCCAGGCCGCTGGTGCCGTGACCGCCAACTTCCCGAGCAAGTATCGTTACACCGGTGCGGCGCTGACGTCCGATCTGGCCTGGCTGGTCGGCGCAGGTTTTGCACCGCTGGTGGCGCTCGGACTGTCGGCCCACTTCGGTCTGGCTTACGTCAGCATCTACCTGCTGTCGGGCGCAGTCTGCTCGCTGGCGGCGCTGAGCGTGAACCGTGCACTGGATATTCGCTGATCTGACGCAACGATAAAAACGGCAATAAAAACGGCCTGGCTGCTCGCGCGTGCCAGGCCGTTTTTACGTTAACACTCCTCGTTTTAAGCTACCCGCCCCAGGACGTCCGCGCCGCCCTGCTGATAAATCTTGTGCGCCGGCCGCGCCAGTCCGAGATTCTCTCGCAGCGTTTTGCCTTCATACTCGGTGCGGAACAAGCCGCGCCGGCGCAACTCAGGCAGCACCAGTTCGACGAAATCATCGAGTCCGCCCGGCAAGGTCGGCGGCATGATGTTGAAGCCGTCGGCGCCGCCCTTCAGGAACCACTCTTCCAGACGATCGACAATGCTCTCCGGCGTGCCGTGGATGGACCAGTGCCCGCGCGCGGTCGCCACCCGCAAATACAGCTGACGGATCGTCAGCTGCTCGCGTCGTGCCAGCGCCGTCACCAGTTGGAAGCGGCTCTTGGTGCCGTTCGGCTCCTGCAGGTTCTCCGGCAGCTGACCGTCGAGCGGATAACCGGACAAGTCGATGCCGCCCAGATGCTGCTGCAGCAGCGACAGGCCGACGCTCGGATGGATCAGCGATTGCAGCTCTTCGAACTTTTCCTGCGCCTCGCTTTCGCTGCGGCCGACCACCGGGAACACGCCCGGCATGATCTTCAGCTCATCCGGCTCGCGGCCGTATTTGGCGAGCCGTGATTTCAAGCCGCTGTAGAAATGCTGTGCATCTTCCAGCGATTGCTGCGCGGTGAAAATCACCTCCGCCGTGCGTGCCGCCAACTCCTGGCCCGGCTCGGATGAACCGGCCTGCACCACCACCGGATGCCCCTGCACCGGCCGCGCCACATTGAGCGGTCCGCGCACCGAGAAGTGCTTTCCCTTGTGATGGATTGCATGCAGCTTGCTGTTATCGAAATGCACGCCCTCGGCCTGGTCGAAGCGGAAGGCGTCGTCTTCCCAGCTATCCCACAAGCCGCGCACCACATCGACGAACTCTTCGGCGCGCTCATACCGCGCACCGTGTTCAGGATGCTTGTCGAGGTTGAAGTTGTGCGCCTCCGACTCCGACCACGAGGTCACCACGTTCCAGCCCGCACGGCCGTTGCTCAGGTGATCGAGCGAGGCGAATTTACGCGCAACGTGGTAAGGCTCGTTATAGGTGGTTGAGACGGTCGCCACCAGCCCGATATGCTCGGTCGCCTGCGACAATGCAGACAACAGCGTCAGCGGCTCGAAGGTGGCCGCGCGCGACGTCAGGTGCAGTGTCTCCGCATCGTGCGAACGGATCGCCACGCCGTCGGCCAGAAACAGCGCGTCGAACTTGGCGCGCTCGGCGGTCTGCGCGATCTGCCGGTAGTGCGCGATGTTCTGACCGGCGTCGGGTTGTGCGCGCGGATGGCGCCAGCCGGCTACATGGTGGCCGGTGGCCTGCAGGAAAGCGCCTAGCCGCAGTTGTTTCTTAGGCGCGCTCATGACGCCACCGCCTCTTTCGCATCAGTGACCGCGTCAGGAGTACGCACCTTATCTTGAATGTTGCGCGACACGCTGCGACGGCCATCAACACCGACCGGCACGTCGCCGGCAATCGTCACGCGCCGCACCACGCGATGCTGGCTGCCGTAATCGTTGATCGCATAATGCTGCGTCGCGCGGTTGTCCCAGATCGCGATATCGCCTGCAGTCCAGCGCCAGCGCACGGTGTTTTCCAGGCGAATGATGTAACTCTCCAGCAACTTGAGCAGATGCTCCGAATCGCCGGTCGGATAGTTGAGCAGCTTCTTGACGAAATGCCCCAGCACCAGCGTGCGCTCGCCGGTCTCCGGATGCACGCGCACCACCGGATGTTCTGTTTCATAAATCGTCGAGGTGAAGACCTCGCGATAACGCTTGAGTCCGGCGTCATCGGTATTGAAGCGCGCCGCGTAATCGTAGTCGTTGGTATGCAGCGCCCACAGGCTGTCGGCCAGCTGGCGCAAAGCCGGCGGCAAATCCAGATAAGCTTGCGCCGTGTTGGCCCAGAC
>Ga0209437_100295_pt1 | contig 72055 bp, 65 predicted proteins | sample AraplaL_Cvi_mTSA_FD_184266 | JGI IMG/M metagenome (GOLD analysis project Ga0209437, IMG submission 184266) | Arabidopsis root microbial communities from the University of North Carolina, USA - plate scrape CL_Cvi_mTSA (SPAdes) (version 2) | ecosystem: Host-associated > Plants > Roots > Endosphere...
GCCATTAACAGATATCTTCCGTATTGAAAATAAAGTGCTTCCAACCCAGGGTCTTGTTCACCTGCCTGATAGGCCTGCAGCCGCTCATCCGTGGGCAATTCTGCGTTAACGGATACACCTAAATCAATAGAGACTCTGTTAAACAACGCACGATGATCTTGTACATGTCGTTCCCGAAGCACTTCCGCGCCATGTGTGATCGCTTTGGAGATCATATCCACACATTGCTCTTCAAGCACCAGGTTATCCTTCACAGGCAACACATCGTAACTTTCAAAGGACGTAGCCGCTGCCAGATAGAAAACAACCTGATCAGCACCCTGAATATGTAGCTTACCTTCCAGTTTGGACACCTTTGCCTGCTCGCCCGTTGCCGAAACCGCTACACGCACAGCATATGCGGTTCCCCGATCTTCTTCATAAAGAACGGATTCCGGGTGATCTCTGAAGTAATTGGATTCCACATGACTCGGGCAACGACTAAACATCGTGAGTGCATCTCCCGAAGTCTCCATACGATAAGGATGGGGACTGTCTAGAGTAACACTTACACTCACAGCGCCCTTCCGATCAGCACTCAATGTGCAGACCATCAGGTCATCCGAAGCACTGGAATACACTTCACGTACATAACGAGTTCCTTCCCATGAGTACGTCGTGGTCGCAATACCCGATTCCAGATCAAGCTCACGCTCAAAAGCATCATACGAAAGATCATCCAGACCCTTGTGGTGCAACAGAAAATGACCCATCGGTTGGTAAGCCTCCACATCACGGCCGAGCATCTCTCGGTTCAACAAATCCTCAGCTTCACCATACTGTCCAGACATGATTAACTCACGCGTCTGCTTCAGATACCGCTGACTGCTGTATTGAATCGTATCCCGTGGAAACCCTGACCATAATGTATCTTCATTGAGCTGAATTCGTTCTTCCGCTGCGCCGCCATACACCATGCCTCCAAGACGTCCGTTTCCGATGGGCAATGCTTCTTCCCAGCGTTTTGCCGGTTGTCGATACCATAAACGGTTGATTTTAGTTTGGTTATTGTGTGGGGACATCATTAGCTCCTTTTCCTCAATTAGCTATCGAAATATTTATGACATAAAACGTTTTCGGTAAGTGCTTACATTAAGGAAATTATATGTGATTTCCAAAATTGCGTCAATGCAAATCATCACACATCATCCACATAAAAAAAGGCCCCTTTAAAGGGGCCTTTTCTTGTTTGACCATGGATTGAGGACAATCCATGTTATTTTACATCTTTTCCTGTCCATAGGGAGACACGGTCTTTCACCCAAACGGTGTACTGTTTCTCCATCTCCACTGCACCTGCTTTGTCCAATTCATCCAGGAAAGCATCATAGGTTGCGTCAAAGTTTGCTGGTGAAGTCAGAACAGCCTCCGGAATACGTTTACGAACGATATCCTGTGTTTTTCGGAACGTTACTTCATAATCTGTACCTGAAGGTACAGGCATGTTGTATGCTGCGCCCCAATCTTTCAGCTTCAGATCGTCTTCGGAAGGATAGAAATCTTTCCATGTTGTGATACCATATGCTTTCAACGTTTCCTTCTCAGCTGCAGTGTAACCTGCTTGAATCTGTTCAGGGAAGTTCGTTGTGTAGTAGTTATCTGTGGAATCTTTCACACCATCACCGTATCTCGCACTGAATACGTTATACAATCCGATACCTGTTTCTTTAGTGAAATTCGAGTTGTCATTGGTTTTACGATCCTGAATCTCATCAGGGATCACACGTTGACCATTTTCGACATTATAGTGTTGGCCTTCAATACCCCAGTTTCTCAATACTTGTCCTTCATCGGAAGCAAGCCAATCCATGAATTTGATGATACGTACCGGATCTTTGGCCGAAGTTGTGATTCCGATACCATAACCGTCAAATCCCGTTGGTTGGAACGTATGATCCACAATATCCTTGTTCAAAGACACAGAGAAGTGAGCATATGTGGCCTCGTCTTTGCCCGAAGATTTAAGTGCATTCTCCGCTTCTTGATAATTCCACTCTTGGTCAATCAGACCGAGTACACGGCCACTGGCAATTTTGGACTTATATTGATCATCCTTTTGAACAAATGTATCTTTGTCCAGCAGACCTTCATTATACATTTTGTTCAACCAGCGGAAGTATTCTTTTTCCTCTGGACGCTTATAGTGAAGCATCGCTTCATACGTCTCGGGGTTGATGTAATATTCACCATCATCCGGTGCACCCGTTGCTTGGAATGCAGGGTTCGTTACCGTGATCATGATCTTCCAGTCATCTGCATTCAAGGTCAATGGAATGGTTGGCTGACCATCGATGGTTGGATGTTTCTCATAGTAGGCTTTCAGGACGTTCTCGTAATCCTCAAGTGTTTTCACTTCAGGGTATCCGAGCTCTTTCAGTACTCTTTGTTGAATTTCAAATCCACCTGTTGCATCAAACGCAACATTATCTACACCCATGTTCGTCGGGATTGTATATATCGCCTGATCTTCCGTACTGTATTTCAGACGGTTCATCTGGTCGCCGTAGATTTTTTTCAAGTTTGGAGCATGCTCTTCAATCAGATCCGTCAGATCCAGCATCGCGCCTGCATCTACAAGCTTAGACAAGTTACCTTTTGGGAAAATGACGTCAGGGAAATCACCGCTGGCAGCCATAAGTGCAACCTTCTGATCGCCACCGTTGTTCACATCATACTCAGCTTCAATCGTAACGCCTGTTTGCTTGGTAATCTCTTTACCAACTGCATCTTGCATCTTGTTCCAGGTCGGACTTGCATCCGCCCCAAAAAACGTCACTGTAATTGGTTCGGTTCCACTGGATTCCGTAGTCTCTTTCGTACCCGAATTCCCACAGCCAGCTGTGACCAACATTGCACTTGCGAGCATCAACATTGCAAACGTCTTGGGTGTATTGCCTTTCATTTTGCCTCTCATTGTCTAGTTCCCCCTATTATTTATGAAGGTTTTATCTGTATAACAGGCTTTATGCCTGAGGATACCACTTTTTTTGAATGCGCTTACGACATGTGCTGTAAAAGCCAGATTATTGAAAGCAATAGTCAGTAGCACATATTTTACAACATCATTCTTCTAACACACATAAAACGTTTTCGAAACATACTATAAAACGCTTACTGAAAGTGCTTACATGATAGATTATAGGCTATCCAACACCTTACGTCAACAATAAAAAAAGCCCTTTCTCAAGGGCTTTTTTCGCTATGAAAATCCTTAACTTTTATGCTTGGTTTTCAAACTTATTTCACGTCTTTCCCAGTCCAGAGGGATACCCGATTTTTAATCCATACCGTATATTGTTTTTCCATCTCCACTGCACCTGCTTTATCAAGTTCAGCCAGGAGACCATCGTATACGCTGTCGAAGTTTTCTGGTTTGGCAAGGATAGCCTCTGGAATACGTTTACGTACGATATCCTGTGTTTTCTGGAATGTTACGTTGTAATCCGTGTCAGAAGGTACAGGCATGTTGTATGCTGCGCCCCAATCTTTCAACTTCAGATCATCTTCGGAAGGGTAGAAATCTTTCCAAGTTGTAATTCCATAAGCTTTCAATGTCTCTTTCTCTGCTGCAGTATATCCAGCCTGAATCTGCTCAGGGAAGTTCGTTGTGTAATAGTTATCCGTAGCATCTTTCACTCCATCACCGTATCTTGCACTGAAGATATTGTACATACCCACGCCAGATTCTTTCGTAAAGGCAGAGTTGTCATTGGTTTTGCGATCTTGTACATCTGCCGGGATAACGCGTTTGCCATTCTCTACTTGGTAGTGCTTGCCTTCAACACCCCAGTTTCTCAAGACTTGACCTTCATCAGATGCAAGCCAATCCATGAATTTGATAATGCGCACCGGATCTTTGGCTGAAGTTGTAATCCCAATGCCGTAACCATCAAAACCTGTCGGCTGGAATGTATGGTCCACAATGTCCTTGTTCAGGGAAACGGAGAAGTGGGCATATGTTTTATCGCCACCGTTAGACGACTTCAAAGCATTCTCCGCCTCACCATAGTTCCACTCCTGGTCGATCAGACCAAGTACACGGCCACTGGCAATTTTGGATTTATATTGGTCATCCTTTTGAACAAATGTGTCTTTGTCCAGCAGACCTTCATTGTACATTTTGTTCAACCAACGGAAATATTCCTTTTCCTCAGGACGTTTGTAGTGCAGAACGGCTTCATAGGTCTCAGGATTGATATAATACTCACCATCATCCGGTCCACCCGTAGCTTGGAATGCAGGGTTCGTTACCGTGATCATGATCTTCCAGTCATCTGCGTTTAATGTCAACGGAATAGTCGGTTGACCATCAATCGTTGGATGTTTTTCATAATACGTTCTCAGTACGTTCTCGTAATCCTCAAGCGTTTTCACTTCAGGGTAGCCGAGCTCTTTTAATACTCTTTGTTGGATTTCGAATCCGCCCGTAGCATCAAATGCAACGTTATCTACACCCATGTTGGTCGGAATCGTATAGATCGCTTGATCTTCCAAGCTATATTTCAGACGGTTCATCTGATCACCATAGATTTTTTTCAAATTGGGAGCATGCTCCTCAATCAGATCGGTCAGGTCCAGCATCGCGCCTGCATCCACAAGCTTCGACAAGTTGCCTTTAGGATAGATAATATCAGGGTAATCACCACTGGCAGCCATCAAAGGAATCTTTTGGTCGCCACCATTATTCACATCATACTCAGCTTCAATTGTAACTCCCGTTGCCTTGGTAATCTCTTGACCGACAGCATCCTTCATGTTATTCCAGTTCGGACTTGCGTCTGCACCAAAGAATGTAAAGGTTACTGGACTGGTTGTGTCTCCGGAATCAACCGGCTTTTCTGAAGCGTTACTTCCTCCTCCATTGCTGCTGCATCCTGCTGTAATTGCAAGAGCACTGGCTAACAGAAGCATTGCGAATGTTTTTGGTGTTTTGCCCTTCATGTGTAATCCCCCTTATGGATATAATGAAGCTGTATATTTGTATAACAGGCTGACCTGCACATACCGTGACCAGATGAAACGAATGTAATTTTCTTGTTTTTATAACATTAGAAGCGTTTTCTTAAAAATGAAAACCTGCCCTGCACTACTTTATTTCCTTCCCATTCCGGAATTTCCACCCTGCAATCAGTCTGCATATCACATGATGTACAAGCGAATGTAAGTGCTTTCATATTTGAATAATAATCGCTCTTAAAGTCCTTGTCAATAGTGAATTCATAAAATTGAAAACGTTTTTTAGAAAACGTTTTAGATAAAAAAAGAACCCGTATAATACGGGTTCTTTCTCTTTTTAAATCTGTCTTGTTACTTGTTTATTTAGCCTCTTCACCGCTCCACAACTGGACACGGTTTTGAACGAGTTCTGTATATTGTTTTTCCATATCCTCTGCCCCTGCTTGATTCACTTCTGTAATCATGCCGTCATAGATGGCATCGAACTGTTCAGGAGTACTCAAAATGGCTTCCGGTATACGTTTCCGGATGATATCCTGTGTTTTTTTGAAGATAACGTTGTAGTTGGAGTCACCTGGTGTTGGCAGATTGTATGCTGCTCCCCATGGTTTGATTGGGAACTCGTCTTCACTCGGGAACAGATCTTTCCACGTCGTAGCACCGTATGCTTTGAGTGTTTCTTTCTCTGCATCGGAATATGCCGCCACGATCTGTTCAGGGAAATTCGTAGTGTAATAGTTATCCGTTGAATCTTTCACACCGTCTCCATAGTGACCGGACATATTGGTGTACAGTCCAATACCTGTTTCTTTTTGGAATACAGCTGCATTATTCGTTTTTTGGTCCAGAATGTCGGCAGGAATCACACGTTTGCCGTCCTTCACTTCATACTGTTTGCCCTCAATTCCCCAGTTCATCAGTACTTGACCTTCTTCAGAAGCCAGGTAATCGAAGAATTTGATCGTACGAACCGGGTCAGGATTCGATGTTGTAATCCCTACACCCCAACCGGATACAAAACCAGGGTCTTGGTAGGCATGATCCTTGATATCCTCGGACAGGGTTACCGGGAAGTGTGAATACGTTGCTTCAGTCTTGCCCGCAGATTTCAGTGCATTTTCTGCATCCGAATAACCCCAATCCTGGTCAATGACACCCAGAACACGTCCACTAGCAATTTTGGATTTGTATTGGTCTGTTTTTTGGATGAAGCTGTCTTGATCCAGCAATCCAGTGTTATACATATGGTTCAACCAGCGAAAGTACTCTTTTTCCTCTGGACGTTTGTAATGCAGACTTGCTTCATACGTCTCTGGATCGATGTAATATTCACCATCATCCGGTGCACCTGTTGCCTGGAAGGCCGGGTTCGTTACCGTAATCATGATTCTCCAATCATCCGCATCCAGTGTTAACGGGATGGTTGGCTGACCATCAATCGTAGGGTGTTTCTCTTTGTAAGCCTTCAATACATTCTCGTAATCCTGAAGTGTACGCACTTCCGGGTATCCGAGTTCTTTCAGTACACGGTGCTGAATTCCAAATCCACCACCTGCATCAAAGTACTTCTGGTCTACCGCATAATACGTCGGCAGCACATAAATAGCCTGATCCTCATTACTGTATTTCAACCGGTCCATGTAATTACCATACAGCTTCTTCAGATTGGGAGCATATTGGTCGATCAGATCTGTCAGATCGAGCATTGCTCCGGCATCCACCAGTTTGCTAAGTTCTCCTTTGGGTGACACGATATCCGGATAGTCTCCGCTCGCTGCCATTAAGGATATTTTATCTTGACCACCACTAACGGCAAATTCACCGTTAAGGGTTATCCCTGTTTTTTCTGTAAGGACTTTACCCACTTCATCCTTCATGCCATTCCAGTTCGGACTGGGGTCAACGCTAAAGAAATCAAAAGTAAGTGGAGTTGTCTCTGCGCTTGTATCCTTGAACGACGTATCACCGCCGCTTCCTCCACCGCAACCTGCGAGTAAAGACATTGCAAGCACTGGTGCCAGTGCAATCTTCATTTTGGAACTTGCCATTATGGTAATCCTCCCTGTTTCATATGTCTGTTTGTCCGGGACTTTTTTGTCCCTGTCTATAGCTTCATGAATACCACACCGCAGCCCTATACGGTGAAGCGCAGACCAAATGGCTGCGCTTCGGGTATCCTGATGCTTCATTTGTAGATGTACGGCCGCTCTATGTGGCAGCCTGTACAAGCTTGCTTATGCTTTTACTGCGCCCAATGTCATACCGCCAACAAAGTACTTCTGTAGGAACGGATATACAATCAGGATTGGAACCGTTACAACGATCGTAATCGCCATCTTGATCGATTCCGGTGAAATCTGTGTCATTTGCTGTGCCATATCATTGGCATTCCGTCCAGCACCTGAGCCTTGCTGTGTACTTTGCAGTACTTTCATCAACTCGTATTGGAGTGTGGTCAGATGTGCCTTTGAACCATTGTACAGGTACGTATCGAACCATGCATTCCATTGACCTACAGCCAGGAACAACGCGATGGTTGCGAGAACCGGTTTACACAATGGCAGGATGATTCTGTAATAGATCGTAAAGTCATTCGCTCCGTCCAGCTTCGCGGATTCCTGCAATGCATACGGCAGACCATCAATGAATGAACGGATAATGAAGACGTTAAATGCACTGATCATGCCTGGCAATACATATACCCAGAATGTACCGATCAGGTTCAGGTCACGCATCAGGATGTATACCGGAATCAAACCACCGGAGAAATACATCGTGAGCGCAAGCGTTGTGGAAACAAATTTACGAAGTCCAAAGTCAGGTCTGCTCAGTGTAAAGGCGATCATAGAAGAACTGATCAATCCGAGCACAGTACCTACAATTGTACGCAGAATGGAGATCTGCAAACCTTGTAGCAATCCATCATATTGGAAGATCGTTTTGTAGTTCTGTAATGTGAATTCGCGAGGCCACAAGTAAATCCCGCCACGTACTGTATCCGTTGAGTTATTAAGTGAGATGGCTAGTACGTTAAGGAATGGATATAGTGTTACGATCAGCACCATGGTCATCGCGAGGATGTTGAATATATCGAACAGTTTATCGCCTCGACTAGCATTGAATGCTTTGTTCGCCATAATGTCGTCCCCTCCCTACATGATGCTTTCTTTGGTGAATTTTTTGAACAAGCCGTTCGCAGTAAACAGAAGGATGATACTGACAACGGAGTTGAATATACCTATGGCTGTACCATATGAGAATCGTCCCATATTCAAACCATAATTGAGCGCGTATAGATCAAGTACTTCCGAGTAGTCTGTGACCAGACTGTTGCCAAGCAAGAACTGCTTCTCGAAACCGATACTGATAAGATGTCCAATTGACATGATGAAAAGTACGGAAATCGTGGTCCGTATGCCAGGCAACGTGATGTGCCACATTTGTCTCCAGCGGTTGGCTCCATCTACACGGGAAGCTTCATACAACTCTTGGTCAATACCGGTAATCGCTGCAAGATAGATGATGGCATTCCAACCGGTTTCTTTCCACATATCTGAAGCGGTTACAATGTACCAGAACAAGTTCCCCTTGGCCATGAATTGGATCGGCTGGTCAATAATGTTCAGGCCTACCAGGATATCATTGATAATCCCTCCATCGGTGGAGAGCATCTTGGTGATAATCCCTGCTACAACGACCCAGGATACAAAGTGAGGCAGATAGGATACGGTTTGCACAGCACGTTTGAAGAACATGCCTCTCATTTCATTCAGGAGAATAGCGAAGAATATCGGTACGATAAAACCGACAACCAGTCCCATCAAGCTCATTGCAAGCGTATTCCGAAGTACCAGATAGAAACGATCATCACTGAACAGCTCTACAAAGTGTTTAAAACCAACCCACTCTTGATCACCAAACGATCTGGCAGGTTTATAATTTTGGAAAGCCATCGTCCATCCCCATAGTGGCAGATAGTTAAATACGAAAACCCAAGCTACGAATGGCAATGACATGAGATAGAGATATTTCTGCTGTTTCATTCTGTCCCAAATTCCGTTCCGCCGATTCTTTAAAGGCGGTTTGGGGTCACTGCTTCTGTTCGCGGAAGCGGATTTTTTTGTTAGCGTTTCCATCTCCGTTCCCCCTCCTCTGTTTTATAAAATAATCATACTCGATAGAGCGTTTTCAAAATACCATCTGGATTTTAGAGAAAATCATATAAAAATTAGATATAGACATATATAATCAGACATTATTTCGTTAAAATCAGTGATAAATTCTACTTTTAAATGCACTAAAAGCAATATAAAGGTAAAATTAAGTTTTATATGTAATATTCGAAAACGTTTTATAGTAATCGTTTACTTCAAATTAAAGGCATACAAAAGGGACCCTTGAAGGTCCCCGTGTCTACAATGTAAATTGAATGGTTTGCAGTTTTGCGATCCCGAGCAATTGTGCAACCGATATGGAGCTTTCCGGTTCAAAGTGCTCTCCATTCAGATACGCAAGTATTTCCTGAAATAAGTAAGAGGCTTCCGGACGCTTCATCAACGACAGGTTAGTAAAAGGAAGTGAGGACACCAGAATCTTGCCCTTCCCTACATTTGCCTCAAATGCGTAAGCGAGTCGTTTGGCCCGATGGAAATGGTCCACCACCTCGATCAGCGGCTCCACCCCGGGCAGAGTATCCAAACATATCGCCGGTGTACCATTTACAAGATGATACCAATGCCAGTCGGAAGCTCCATCATGAGGGAAGGAGCCCATCAGTGGTAGCTGATCTCTCAAATACATGCCCATCGTTGCACCAGGCTGTGTAGCGAACATGAGGTAATTCCAGAATACAGGCAGGTACTTGGTCTCCACTGAATCATATAGCCCTTCTGCGATTGGCTGTAGCCAAACACTTCCCCCGTTGACTACATAATCAACAACATTGGGTGTTAATGACTGAACGATAACCAAGTCGATCTTTCCATTTTTCAACAACTGGAATCCATCGATGTGATCTACGCGATCATTATGCGCTTCACCCAGGAATGGCTGCAACTCTACAACTGTATTCCAGATCCGATTCGAACCCGGATGGGACTGATACAAAGGAAACGACCAACCATGCCATACATTGACTGCATGACTTTCCGAATCACCTGACCGCAGCTCTGCTTCAATCCGAAACGTTGCCGCCCCCTCACGAGGCGCTGTAACAACGATGCTTCCCATTGACATGACGGACCCGCATTGAATATCTCCGGTTCTCCAATCCCCTTCGGTACGTACCACTTCATCGCTAATCAACTTCCAATGTATGGATACATTTTCAAGCGGAACTTTACCATAGTGAGATATGCGTACATCCACATCAATGGATTCTCCAGCGTAAAATGTACGCTCCTTGCAGCTTAGCAACACTACCACATCGGAGTTGAATTGCATGAATTGTTCAGGTGTTGTAATGCCTTTGTCGTCCCAGAATACATCCAGAATACCCGTCGTAGCATGTCCCTGACCCGGAAAATCACGGATATCCAGCAATTGCACGCCCGCAGCATCCGGTGTTCGTCTGATCCGCTCCATGGCTTCTTTTAAAGAACGTACCAGATGTGTACCGCTGGCTTGTTGAAAATGATCCAGATCCGCCATCATTCCTTTGCGAGTAAGTGATTCCTCAATGGGTTGTAACCAGGAGGGACGCAGAATGCCCGTATATTTGGCTCTTTCCTGAGGCCGCACATACATGGTGTACTGTGCATGTTCATGTCCAATTACTGGATGCTCTGCAAGTCTGGTAACGGCATGATAATCCAGTGTTGTATCCGGTACAGCAGAATATGCAGACTCCAGCGGGGGGTGCCAGTTCAACGACTGAATATAATAATCACCTTCCCGCCCTTGCGCTGGAAGCTGTCCAAAACCTGTATTGTCCGTATATAAACGGGTTGGGTCCATCTCTTTTGCCCTGGAAACCCATGCATTAAGTTCCGGATGGCCATTCGCACCAATAAGTTCATTCCCCATGGAGAACATGACAAATGAAGGATGTCTGTGCAGTGACAGGAGCAACCCGTCCAGTTCCTGTGTCAGATAGGTCAACACTTCAGCCGGCGCTGACTGATCTGACTGTTCAAAGAATCGAGACCAATGAGGCAGCTCTGCCTGCACCAGCATGCCCTCTTCATCAGCCGCGTCCCAGAAAGGCTCTGGCGCGCTCCACCCATGCAGCCGGACATGATTGAAGCCATACGATCTGGCGACTCGAAACTGGTGAATGTAATGCGCCTTGTCCCAGACGGGATAACCTGTGAGTGGAAAGATACAGCAATCAACATACCCGCGTAAATAGACAGGGGTTCCATTCAGTTTAAGCTGCTTACCATCGGCAACCAAAGAACGTACACCAAATGTTTGCTCTACCAGATCCAGTTCCCGTTCACCATCAAGCAGACGGACAACGGCTCTGTACATTTTGGGAGATTCATCCGACCATCTGGCAACAGACTTCTCCGCCCCAAGTTCTAATCGCCAATGATCAATTACAGCAATGCTTTCAGTTGTACCTACTGAGCTTAGATCAGTTTGCGGTCGAGCTTCCAACTTCACATGACAACTATATCGATCAAGCCAAGTGCCATCTGGATGCTGGATATCCACATGTAATTGAACCGCTCTATCCGATCTACTTGCGGGAGCGCTTACAGTGCAATCCACTTGAATGGTTCCTTGTTCAGCATCGGGTTGAATGCGTAACGTCTCTACTCGGCATGGAGGCAGACAGTCCAGATAGACCCCACCGGTGATTCCACCCCAGGCTGTAGCTGTATGCAATGAATGAATATGGCTACCGGCCAGCGGAAGTTTCATCGTATTATCCACGCGGATCTCCACCCGATTCACTTCTCCCTGCTTCACCAGAGAGGTGACATTCCACTTCTGTTGATTCACCAGACTATCCTGCTGCCCGGCGTAATGCCCATTAATCCAGAGATTCGTTGTCCAGCGAACTCCTTCCAGTCGAAATACATACTGGCTGCCAGGGTCGTCTGATGGAATATGAACATCCTGAGCATACCAGGCCAAGCCTTCATACTCGCGTATTTTGGTCCAGGTATCGAGCCTTTCGTATTCAGGCTCATCTCCGTATCCCTGCTCTTCCCATGAACCGGGAATCTGAATGGTCTCCCATGATGTATTTTCACACTGTGAAGGCGGTAATATCTTTTGTGCAACCCTTTCATCGGGCTCCAGATCCAATCGAAACTGCCATGTTCCATTTAAGTTCAATGTATGACGTGCCGTACCTATATCAGACAAATTCATATCGTATAACCATCCCTTCACCTGAGTTCTTGTAAACCCAGTCTATGATGTGGTACACTCCGTGACCATTGCTTATCATGGGAAGTGCATGGACAATATGATGAAGCTGGAACATGTCAGTTTGTCGAAAACGTTTTATTTTATAAGCATGGGCAAGGCCCATCACTTCGTACTCATTCCTCGTTTAGATCAGCAGCCGATGCTTTGGGCGAAGATTGGGTTCTGGCCTGTTTGTAAGCGGAAGGGGATTCCCCTACATATTTCTTGAACTTACCGTGGAAGTAGTCCACATTCGCATACCCCACTCTCGCCGCGACCTGATGGACCTTCAGTCCTTCATCCAGCAATTCCTTGGCCTTTTCCATACGAACCTTGTCCAGAAATGCATTGAAATACTCTCCAGTATGATTCTTGAACAACTTACCCAAGTAACTGCTGTTATAGTTAAACACTTCAGCAAGTACCTCCAGCTTGAGATTTTCGCCAGGGTTACGTTGGATAAATTCAATCATCTGTTTCAATACAGTATCCTTGCTCCCCCCACCCATACGTAGAATAAGTCGATTAAAATGTTCTGCTGCCATGACTTTGAGATCTGACATCGTAAATTGATGATAGACTTCATTAATCAGAACCGAATGTTCCTGCATAATGGAGTGCATATGTTGATTCGTAGCTGCAAGTTTGTTGAACGCTAGGGAGAACACTTGTGAGAAAGCCGTTTTGATCGCTTGCTCTGTTCGGTGATATGGGACCAATCGCTCTTCCATCTCACCCAGTACCCGCATAACTGACTCACTGCTACGGATGTCTAACGCATAGTACAGCTTGTCCGCGAGTTCGTCCTCAACGGGTTCATGTGTTCCGTCCACAGCTTCAACTGCCGGCTTAACAACGCCTGTGCCTCCGCTACCTTCAGTCCACAGCATGATGCGTTTCTCCGTGAACAAGAAGCGTTCACCAAGTGTACGATTCGCCTGCGTGTATGACCGCGCAATTTCAGAAGTGGAATGTACGGGTTCACCTGCAGCACCATACATGTGGATCTCCCATTCTCCCAGAAGTCCTTCCAGCTCATCATAAAGAATTCTTGCAGATGACTCAGATGTGATTGTTTCCTTGCTTAACAACCCCAGACCGGAATGGAACGAGAATACGATGCCTCGGTCTTTCTGGTCAAATGCTTCAATCAGTTTGCGCTTCATAACACTTCCCCGTTGCAGGTCGGGGGCCGCATGCATCTCAAGCAGAATAATCTGATAGTGAGGCCAGTGCAGCCCTAGGCTATCTTCTTCCATGCTGCCCGCACCTTCCAAACTGTCAAAGAGCAAAGCCTCAATCTGGTGCTCCAGATAGACAGTATCTTCACCAGCTTGACGTGCCATTGTCTCCCGTTCACGGGTCAGGATTGTAGCAATCCGCTCCAGTTCACTAATCATCTCATCTTCATCCACCGGTTTGAGCAGATAACCGTCCACACCAAAACTGATGGCTTTCTTGGCATAATCAAAATCGGCATAACCGCTCAATATCAAAAAGTGCGAATCCGGATGATTCCGGCGCACTTCTTCAATCACATCCAGCCCGGTCATACCGGGCATGCGAATATCAATAATCGTCAGATCAGGCTCCAATTCCTCAAACCGGGAGATGGCCTCACGCCCGCTGGCAGCTGTAGCGATGACCTGGAATCCGTATTTTTCCCACTCGATAATGGTTGTCAGTCCCTCACGTATGCTCGGTTCGTCATCCACCAAAAACACTTTATACATGTTGGTCCCCTCCTGCTGGCAAACTGAAAGAAACCTCTGTTCCTTCCCCATATACACTCTTAATCTGCAATCCATATGGCTCCCCGTACGTCAATGTTAAGCGTTGATGTACATTACGCATGCCGATCCGACTCTTCTCCTGTTCCTCCGGTCCACAGATAAACTGCATCACCTCAGCCAGTCGTTCTGCCGTTATGCCTGCACCATTGTCATCCACACGGATCTGCACAATGTTCTCTACTAAACGAATACTTATACGAACACGGACTGTACCCTCTTTGTTCTCCAGACCATGGACAATCGCATTCTCAACCAAAGGTTGAATAATGAGAGGCGGAATGTACATCTTCTCCACCTCGGGATCGATATCGATCTGGAAAGCAAGGCGATCGCCGTAACGGAATTTCTGAATTTCCAAATAGGAACGTACCATTTCTAGTTCAGCCCGGAATGTTGTTTTTCCACTGCCAATCTCCAGACTCTTGCGCATCAGCTTGCCCAGTAGCCTGACGATGTTGGCAATCTCTGCTTCTCCCTTAATATGCGCTTTCATCCGAATGGACTCCAGTGCATTAAACAAGAAATGTGGATTGATCTGGCTCGCCATCATTTTCAGTTTAATCTCTTTTTGGGCGATTTCCAATTGATTGTTCTGTTCTGTCGCTTCTACCACCTGCGTCATGAGTTCATTGATACTTTTCACCATATAGTTGAACTGTCGTGACAATTGTCCAATCTCATCGTTTCCATCAATCCGAGAAGTCACGTTCAGATCGCCTAATGCCAGCTTGTTGAGGTGTTTACTCAGCCGGAGCAATCGGTTCGAAGTGAGGAACGAGATGATATATACGAATAATAAGGCAATAACGAGCACAAGTATAATGAAAATCATGCCAATCATGCTGACGGTGTTGGCGTCTTTGACGATATTTTTGGTGGCAAAAACCGAAATAACCTTCAGGCTGTTCATACTCGATCCAGGGCCCAACTCATCAATAACAATGTTGGATGGCTCTCCCCGAAAATCAGCTTCAATGGTTCCTTTGGCCTGATTCTGCAGATCAACGCCAAAATCAAGCTCGTCCAGCGTTTTCCCTACCAGTTCGGTATTCTTGGCTGCAACCACATAACCCTGCTCGTCCGTAATCATCGTCTCGAACTGTTCCTGACGGAGCAATCCATTCAGCTCATCCTGATTGATCACAATCATCAATACGCCCTCGGTCCGATATTCGGCAAAAGGTACTTTGCGCACCAAGCTGAGCTTGTGTACAGGATTATCTTCCTTGTCCGGAATGTAGAACCACCCGATGCTGGTTGTTTTCAATGCCTGTTGGTACCAGTAGCTCTCTTCCGTCTGCTTGTCTACAGGGATGAATTCGAGGTTGTTGATCAATGTTGGGTTAGTTGAGTAAAAACGAATGCCGGCTATCTCACGGTACAAACGCCTGTACTCCTGAAAGTCTTTGTATGCAAGATAAGCCGAGGTTAGCTCCACAACGCTCTTGTACCGTTTATTCACGATCTCCTTGAGATCCGCATTAAACATTAAAAGATTGGAAATATCGGTTGGTACACGCAGCATAGTCGCCGTCTGGCTCTTGATCTTATCCACATTGATGATCGTCTGCCCTATCGCATTGTCGAGAGCTTGCTGGCGAAAATAACTGGTCACAGCAAGACCAACAATCAATACCGGAATCATGACAACCAGTACATAGGAAATGAGCAATTTATGCTTTAATTTGAGATTATTGGTGGTTCGTATTAGCCTTTTAAACATGTCTGCACCTTCCGTCATCTGTATAAGCGCTTACATATAAAGAGCAGGATCAGGATGTTCTGTCCTCTGAATTAATCATACCACATAACCGCCAGAATTCGGATTGTCATTGAGATAGGTATATCTATTGCCGGGCAACAAGCCAGCATAACCTCTAACAAAAGAAAGCCGCCATTAACATGGCGGCCGGACTTACCGAATTATTTCTGCTGACAGGCTTAGTGACTTCTGGATGGGCGAAATCCATATCTTTTGGCACGCCATGCAACAATCAAAGCCACCAATGTTAAAACCAAGATGGCCCAGTTAAATGACGAAGCTCCCCATTGATTCAGAAGAACACCTCCCGCCATTCCCCCAAGGGCAATAGCCAGATTCCAAACGGTTGTATTAATCGGCATTACAAGATCCACACCTTGTTCGCCCGTAGCTTGAGCAAGTCCGGTCTGCAACAGAGTAGCCGCACCTCCAAATGTCAGACCCCACAGCGCAACAGAACCGAAGATGACAACAACATGCTCACTCCAAAGACCTAATACAAAGGAAATCAAAGCAAAGCCCGCAAGGCTCAGGAGAACCAGCACACGCAGCCACCGATCAATGAAAATACCTGTAATCCAGATGCCCACCAATGCCATCAGACCAAAAACAAGTAAAATGAGTCCAACCTTGGATTCCAAACCGACATCAGTGAGAAAAGGAGCAATATACGTGTATAAAATATTATGAGCCAACATCCAGGCTAAAACGACAGTTAAAATGGGAATTACACCGGGGGTGAACAGGACTTGCATGACAGAGATACGCTTATCCGCTGACTGCCCCGGATAGTCGGGTACTTTCCAAAGCACCCAGAAAATCAGTATAAACGCCAGCAATGACATCAGCCAGAACACCGAGCGCCACCCCATAAATGAACCAAGCAGCGTACCTGCCGGAACACCAAATGATAAGGCAATCGGCGTTCCAATCATAGCCACAGCCATTCCCCTTCCCTTAAGACGCTCAGGTACCATACGTAATGCATAACCACCAATTAGGCCCCAGGAGACACCAGCTGCAACACCGGCCAAGAAACGAGCGAAAAGTGTCAACACATAGTTTGACGAGAGGGCAGTAATGGTGTTGAAGACAAGAAAACCGATAATAGACAGAAGTAAAAGCGGACGACGACGCCAGCCCTTTGTCAGCACCGCCACAGGTATGGCAGCAACCAGCGACCCAACAGCATAAAAGGTGACAAGCTGCCCCGCCCCTGCCTCAGAGATCTGCAACCCTTCTTTAATTTGCGGCAGTAAACCCGCAGGAAGTGTTTCGGTCATAATGGCTATGAAACCCGCCATAGCCAGGGCCAGCAACCCCAACCACGGAAAACGATGAGAAGATATATCCGACATCTGTGCAGCTCCTTTTAAGGTAGTATAGAACAAGTAATCAAATTATGGATCGATCATTCCTTATATTATTCAGACTGTCTCACCTTGTCAATGACTTTTGGATCGATTAGTATATAATTAAGATAAAAGGGGGGATCTCTTATGGCAAGAACGGGACGTCCACGCATTTTTGATCGGGATGAAGCTCTATTACAAGCGATGATGCTCTTTTGGGAGCAAGGTTTCGAGGCCACTTCATTACTTCAGCTTCGAGCAGCCATGGGGGATATTTCAGCAGCCAGCTTTTATGCAGCCTTTGAATCTAAAGAAGCGCTGTATAAAGAAGTGGTAGAACGATATATGGGAACGTTTGGACGTGTGACGGAAAGTTTCTCGGATCTCACGCTCTCACCAAGAGAAGCGATTGAAACAACATTAAGAAGTACCGCAAAAATGCAAACAGACAACACACATCCATCTGGCTGTTTAATTGTGCTGTCCGCTAGCACATGTTCTTCTAAAAACAATCATATCCGTGACATTGCGGCTGAGAAAAGAAAGCTAACTCGTAACCGCCTGCAGGATTGCATCCAGCGTGCTGTGGATGTCGGTGAAATTCCTGCTTCCACGAATGTAGCCATGCTAACCACCGTATTTGATACCTTTATGCAAGGCATATCTACACAAGCCCGCGATGGCGTACCTTTTGCAACGATCGATGAGGCTATCACGGAATTCATGGGCATCTGGAACCTTGTTCAACATTCAGCCTGACTTTACCTACGAACTGTTGAGGGGTAAAAAAGCAAAAAAAGGCACTCCCACGATTGGAAGTGCCTGCTCAGTATAAAATTTGTGCGCGTGCTGTTAAGGACGAGGTGTGCTTACCCCGTTCAGGATCAGCTTCGGATGAATATCGGCGTTCAACGAAGCGGAGACTGCACAATATTTCTCTTCTGCCATCTGGATCGCTTTCCAGATGCGATAATCCGGAATATCGCCATCGACTTTGAAGATCAGATCAATGGATGTGAAGCCTTTAGGCATCTCTTCGCTGCGTGTCCCCTGCGCTTCAATCTCAATCGACTCAATTTTGTCCAGGAATGCGTCCAGAATCATCGTAATATCGATTCCCATACAGCCGCCGAGACCAGCCAGTAACAATTCCATCGGGGTCGCACCCTTGCTGTCACCACCATAAGCAGCAGTGGCATCCATGCCAACCGCGTAGCCAGAGGGTCCTTCGGAAGTAAACGCGCGTTTGCCTTTCCATACGGTTGTTACATTCATGATGTTATCCTTCTTTCTTAGAATAGGTTAAGTTCAAGCGAAAAAGGTTTGCACTTGCCACTCCGATGACAGAATAACCTTCCGATCGCTGTTATCTTCATCAAAATTCAGTAATTTGTTGCAAGAAACGACGGGTGCGTTCTTGCGTAGGATGTTCAAAAAAAGCTTGTGGACTTGCTTCTTCCACGATCGATCCATCCGCCATAAAGACGATTTTGTTCGCCACATTACGGGCAAACTTCAATTCATGTGTCACGACCAGCATCGTCATGCCTTCCTCTGCCAGCTCCTTCATGACGGAAAGCACCTCTCCGACCAGCTCAGGATCAAGGGCAGAAGTTGGTTCATCAAACAGCATCACTTCAGGCTCCATCGCAAGTGCACGTGCAATGGCGACCCGCTGCTGTTGTCCACCGGACAATCGGGATGGATATGCATCCTGCTTGTCCGACAGGCCCACGCGATCCAGTAGGATCCGGCCGCGTTCGGCCGCTTCGTCACGCTTGATTTTTTTCACCGTCACAAGACCTTCCATCACATTACCCAGCACCGTCTTGTGCGGATACAGATTGAACTGCTGGAAGACCATACCGGTCTGGCGACGGATCTCCAAGACCCGGGCACGCTGAACCCGCAGCGGATCAGCACTGTTAACCACAATGCCGTTCACTTCGATCTGTCCTCCGGACAGCTCTTCCAGTCCATTCAGACAGCGCAGCAAAGTACTCTTGCCTGAACCACTTGGACCAAGCAATACAACAATATCTTTGGCATCAACATGCAGATCGATGTTGGTGAGCACTTCATTTTGCTGAAAACGTTTGGTAAGTCCAGTTGTTGTAATCATCGGTTCTCCCCTCCCATCAGTAAGCGCGGGCTAACCGGCGCTCCACTTGTTCCAGAATGGCCGAGAAGCCGATACTCATTATCCAGTAGATCACACCAATCGCCAGGTAGAACGGCATATTCACCGCATATTGTGATACCAACAATTGTGCTGAACGCAACAACTCGGTAACACCGATTGCCGCCACAAGTGATGTTTCCTTCAGCATACCAATGAAGGTGTTCCCCATCGGCGGGATGGCAATACGTACGGCCTGCGGGAAGATAATGCGTCTCATCGCTTGAGCCGGGGTCATTCCAGTTGCGTATGCGGCTTCCATCTGCCCTTTCGGTACAGCTTGGATAGCTCCACGGAACGTCTCTGACAGAAACGCACCTGCATTCAGACTAAGTCCCAGACAGGCAGCCGTAAGTGATCCCAAGGTTACTCCATAATCGACCAATCCGTAATAAATGACGAATAATTGCACCAGCAGCGGAGTTCCCCGCATGATGGATACATAAAACCTTGCAATCAACCTGAGCCACATTGGCCCCTTTAGACGAGCAATAGCAACAAGTAATCCGATGATGAATGCAAAAAACATCGAGATCACAGTTACGTATAACGTATAGTAAGCCCCCTTCAGAAAGAAGGGGATATTCTCAAATACCAGTTCCATGGGTTAAATCTCCCCTTCGCCTTGCCAGTTCATTATTGCGCAGGCTCTTCACCAAACCATTTTTTGAAGATGGTGTTGTACGTGCCATCATCTTTCATGCCTTTGAGAGCATCATTCAGTGCTGCTACGAGTTCCGGATTGTCTTTGCGAACAGCAATACCTGCTTGGTCACTCTTAATCGGTTCACCTACGGCTTTGATACTTAATCCATTGGCATCCACAATTGGTTTCAGTGCATACATGTTGTTAATTGTGGCATCAATTCGTCCAGCATTCAGGTCTTTAAGTGAAGAGATGACATCGTCATATGTCTTAATGGTGAAGTCTCCCACTTTCGGCAATACTTCATTACGCAGATACGTCTCATCGTTTGTACCCAGACCTACGCCAATCGTTTTTCCTTTGAAATCTTCCAGCTTGGTAATATCGTTATTGTCACTTTTCACAATGATTTTGACTTGGTTCGTAATATACGGATCACTGAAATCGAGAACTTTCTTACGATCATCGGTAATGGTCATCTGGCTGATAATGGCATCCAGCTTCTTCGCTTGCAGACTTGGTGTCAGACCGGAGAACTCCTGGGATACAAATTCAACCTTAACCCCAAGACGCTTCGCAACCTCACGTGCAATATCGGCATCATAGCCATCCATTTCTTTCTTATCGTTCAGGAAGTTGTATGGTGCGTATGTGCCCATCATGCCCACTTTGATCACGCCAGCAGACTTGATTTGCTCCAGTTCATTGCTTGCCTGTGCACCATTCGTACTTCCATTGTCTGTTGCCTTACTTCCACAAGCACTAAGTACCAGCACGGTCATCAGCAGAATAGCTGTCAAAGACCAGCCTTTACGTGTTTTCGATCCATATGTTTTGTTCATTACGTTAACTTCCTCTCATTCGTGTATTGATCTGGGTGTACATTTGGTTACTTTATTGTGACTAAACAGCAGTTGTACCCATTATTCCCTGCTATTTGTTTAATCATGTGAATCTCTGGTCTCTCGTTTGAAAAATAAAGCTGCGGACTTTGCACATTGCTTATGTACCCAATAGTCCGTAAAATTCAAAGCTTGCTGCCTCAGCTGCCAGCGATGAAGCTGTCATGGCGGAGAACTTGCTGTGCAACTCATCCGAACCGAACAACCAGCGCGATATCATGCCTTCAATCATGCTTACCAACAGCGCTGCTCGAAGCGGTACATCCATGCTCTCAGGCAACATGCCGAGTTCGATGGCACGTTCCATATTGTGACGGAACGCAGTTTCGACAGCATTGCGTGTCTCCTCAACCAAGCGTTGTACGGATTCTTCCGTCACGATGCCTTTAAGCAACAGTTCCATAAAATAACGATTCTGTGCAGCGAATGAGAACAAGTCCGTAAACAGCCTCTCCGATGCTTTCACCATATCTTCTACCGATCCGGCATCCTTGCGGTATCCTTGCCCAATCGCCTCAAGCAATTCCTCCTTGCCCGTTAATATAATTTCCGAAGCAATGGCTTCTTTACTCTTGAAGTGCCAGTAGAACGTTCCTTGCGCCACACCAGCCTCACGGACGATATCGGAAATTTTCGTCTGATGGTAGCCTTGGGTTGCAAACCGCTCCATCGCTATGCGTATTATTTGGTCCCGGCGTTCTTCACCGGGTTCCAAACTGTTGATTTTGGTCATTTCTGTAACCCTCCCGATTGATCAGTCAGTCAGTTAAGTTATATCCTATGGGATAACTAGGTTTTTGTCAATATAGTTTTAAACAAATGATTACAAGCATAAGTTGAAGTTGAGTGCATTTGTGATCATAATAGGTGATAGCCTTGTTCAAATGAACAGGCATGGTCAAGCAGGACAGCCTGTGCTGTCACCTGCAATTCAAGGAGGAAGAGAATTGGACATTATATCATCCATTATTATGGGCATCATCGAAGGTTTGACTGAGTTTTTGCCCGTGTCCTCTACTGGACACATGATTCTGACTGCCCACTTGCTGGGTTTATCGGAGGACAACGAGTCAGTCAAAACGTTTGAGGTGGTTGTTCAACTCGGAGCTGTACTTGCTGTTGTTGTACTGTATTGGAACAAATTCATTGATATGTTCCGCTTCACCGGAGGCAGCAGACCTTACTCCCGCCGCCTCAATCTGGGACATATCTTCCTGGCGATGGTTCCTGCCGTAGTTATCGGACTTGTATTCCGCGATTGGATCAAAGCACATTTGTTTGGTCCGGAGACAGTGCTGTACAGCCTCGTTATAGGTGGTATATTGATGATCGTGGCCGAACGCTGGAGCCGTAAGAGTGAACGAATTACTACCCATGATGTCGATGATATTTCCTACAAACAGGCATTCGCGGTGGGTATATTTCAGATCTTGGCATTGTGGCCAGGCTTCTCCCGTTCCGGGTCAACGATCTCAGGCGGTCTCTTTGCAGGGGTAAGCCGTGTAGCCGCTGCAGAGTTCACATTCCTCGTGTCTGTGCCAATTATGATTGGTGCTACGGGATATGACCTGTACAAAAGTATCGATCACCTGAACGGCAGTGATTTCCCAATCTTTGCGATTGGATTCATCGCTGCTTTCATCGTCGCCATGCTTGCGATCAAGACGTTCCTGTCCATTTTGAAAAAATTGAGCCTGACCGTCTTTGCTGTGTATCGCTTCGTCTTGGCAGCCGTGTTCTTTATTATTTTGATGTAATCATTACAATCAAGTAATTAGACAGGCAAAATCAATGACGGCCTTACGTTCCATTTGGAACGAGGCCGCCATTTTTATGTTCTTGGCTATGCTTCCGTAGCTTCATGATTCCTTTGTTTTATGATTCTTTTGGACGCTTAAAGACAGGAATATCTGTAATTAGAAGAAGTCTTGCTCTTCATTACTTCCTTTTTTGTTGAGTTAGATCATTGGTAATACCGACTAGATTTATTATGTATCATGGACATCCAGATTCATGTTCATTTCTCCAAAAACAGGCTGGCTTAGGACCACTCTTTCACTTGAATGCTCCTGTGTTTCTTCCGATATTTTAATCTCTCACGCAGATTATATCTATTCTCCTTTTGTTCCTGCAGCAATTGCTTGACTCCGATCATCAACAATCGGTATCTTCGGTCATCATTGTGGCTTAATTGATGCATCTCCTCAAAAATTTCATTCTTCATACGAATCTTGTTCACTCCAAATATTCAGTTTGTTCTCACAGTATACATGGGAGCACTGAACAAATTCTAAACAAGCGCTGGTCCTCAACTTACTTATTCGAATACACATCTTGCGTGCTGGAATGAAGCAGAAAAACCCCTTCCTGTCGCTGGACAAGAAGAGGTCTCCGTAGTTAAGTTAATTAACTGCTTTTGCCTTCATACGCTTAAACTTTGGATTCAAGCGTCTCCAGATACTCGGAGATTTGAGCAGGTGTTTTAGCCCATTTGCTATGCAGATGTGCGATTTTCTTGCCGTTCTGGAAGACGAGCAGGCTTGGAATACCGCGTACACCATTCTCATCAGCAAACGGTTGGAACTTTTCTGCATCCAAGGCATAGAAGGTTTTGTCCGTATGTTGGTCGATAACATCCCCGATAAAACGATCCAGGTTTTTGCAGTCCGGACACCAGGTTGTATCAAATTTAATGACGGTAAAACCATCAGAGTTGATTGTATCCAAATATTGCTGTTCACTTTGAATTCTTTCCATATGTCTTCTCTCCCTTATATGTTGCTTTTAATGGCTGATCTTCATTGTACCTTGTATAGTTACAATTGAAAATAGGCTTAATGGAGTTACCGATGCTGCTTGTATAGATTAGCGGGACTAAGCTCACGTATTTGCTGAATTTCTGCGGTGGTAAGTGCAGGCGAATTCGAAGCGGCAATGTTGTGCAGCAACTGGTCTCTCGAGCTAGCACCAGGGACAACGGCTGCAACCGCAGGATGGGATAACGCATAACGAATAGCCGTCTGAGCCATGCTGCGCTGGTCCGTAACAAGACGACTTAACCCTTGCCGAATGGTATATAGTTGCTCTGGCGTATAGTCCAGATAACCTTTGTCTGCCTTGGCAGATCCGGAATCGGCGAGCACACCGCTGGCTACGGGCCCACGGGCAATTACACTGATCCCCTTTTGTTCCAATAAAGGCAGCACTTCTTCTTCCGCTCTTCGGTCAGCAACACTGTACTGGTTCATCACACTGACGATGGATGCCCTCTTTACATACTCCCGAATCACATTAGGACGAATGGAGGAAATTCCGTAATATCGGATAAGTCCTTCCTTCTTCAGTTCCTCAAACGCTTCGATCGTCTCTTCGATGGGGTCGTCCAAGGTCCCGCCATGCAGCTGATACAGATCAATGTAATTGGTCTGCAACCGCTTCAAACTTTCATGTACAGCCTGCTTAATGTAGGCTTTGGACGGGTCCCATGACCAGCCCTCTTTGCCGGGCATACGACGATTACCTACTTTGGTCGCCACAATGACTTGGTCTCGCCGCCCCTTAATAGCTTGTCCTACAATCTCTTCATTACGCCCTGCGTCGTACAGATCGGCTGTATCCAGCAGATTGACCCCATGATCCAGAGCCTCATGAATCAGGCCCATAGCAGGTTCCATTTCGGTTCCAAGTGACATACATCCCAGCCCAATCTCAGACACCATCAGTTCGGATGTACCCAGACGATTTTTCTTCATATGTGCATCTCCCTCCATACGTTCTGCAAGTATCCATTGTATCATTCTTGCTGGCAAAAATCGCATTACACATGAAAGCAAGGAATTGCTCTCAGATTGCACAAAAAAACCTGGAATGACTTCATCTCCAGGTTTCTCATGATCATTTTAATTCAACCGATTTAATTCAATCGATAAAACGAACGATCGATATCTATTTTACTTCTACACGTGGTCTGGCTTTACTTGTTCCATTGGACGAATTGGAGCTTTTCATCATACCCGAGACTGTGCTGAATAACTTATCTCTTGCTTGTTTGTTCCTCATCAGATAAGTCACACCTGCGCCGATCGCCGTCATGAGTATTCCTCTTCTTTTAGACATGTGCTTCCCCTCCTTCAGGATAAATGTACATCGTGTCTTGTTTGACAATTACCCTTTGGGAGCAAAACGAAACGAAATGCAGGCTTGATCGCACAAAAAAAGATGACCCCCGAATTAAAATTCAGCGGTCATCTTTCACTTGCTCTTTTGAGGCATACACGCTCACACCCGTTAATCAGATGGCGTTGCCACATGAGTCATTTCTTCATGTTTGTAGGTTGAACCATCCGCGGTCAGATAAAAGTGTCCGATGGGATGCAGATTTTCATCCAATTCGTAGACAAGCGGAATGCCCGTCGGGATATTGAGCGCCATCACGTCTGCTTCGGACAGTTGGTCCAGATGCATGACGAGTGAACGAAGCGTGTTACCATGCGCAGAGATCAGCACTCTTTTGCCCGCCGACACCATCGGTTTAATCTCCGCATTCCAATACTCCAGCACACGCTTAGATGTATCCATCAGATTCTCCGTTACCGGGATGGTGCATCCGAGCCGCTTGTATTTGTCCAGATCCTGTACATATCGTTCATCGGTTTCGTCCAGTGCCGGGGGAGATACGTTAACGGAGCGTCTCCATTCCTTGACTTGGTCCTCTCCATACTTCAGCGCAGTCTGCTGTTTATTCAGTCCTTGCAGCGCACCATAATGGCGTTCATTCAGCTTCCAGGTCTTCGTAATGGGAATCCACATGAGGTCCATCTCATCCAGCGCGATGTCAAGTGTACGGATGGAACGTTTCAGGACGGAGGCATAGGCATAATCAAAATCAAACCCCTGTTCCTTCATGATCTTCCCAGCTTTACGAGCTTCTGCGTAACCACCCGTCGTCAGATCCACATCTGTCCAACCGGTAAAACGATTCTCTACATTCCACATGCTCTGTCCATGGCGAATCAAAACAACTCTGTACATAAACGTGAACCCTCCTTCCATGGAAACATTACCCGCGAGTCGAGCAAGATATGCTTAATTACATTAATAATACGGTGCCATCATCAGATATACCACGACACCTGTGGAACTGACGTACAGCCAGATTGGCATGGTCCAACGTGCAATTTTGCGGTGTTTCTTCAATTGATTCGTCCAACCCCACACAAGTGTGAACAACGCCAATGGAACGATCAGGGCTGCCAGTATACTATGGGTAATCAGAATGAAGAAATAGATGGAACGAATGATGCCCTCGCCGCCATATTTGGACGTCTCTGGTGAGAGGTAATGAAACGTCAGATAGGTCACGAGGAATAACAGTGTTGTTGAGAATGCAGCAAGAATAAATCGTTTGTGCAACTTCACATTCCGCTTGATAATAGCAATAAGCGCTGCGAGCAGGAAGATGAAGGTAAAGCTGTTAAACACGGCATTAAACCGTGGCAACACCGTAATATCAAAGGTTACATCACCTTTGTAACCAATGGATGGTGCGAAGAACAATAATAAAATAATGACATTTGCGAGAATGGAAATCGTAATAATGATGCCTGCGAAATTTTTATTGCTCGTCGGGGATGGAATGTTCGGTTCCCCTTTGTTATTTTTGCCCAATGCAAAATCCTCCTCATATCCTAACTTCTATGTTCTATATCATTATATCTCGGCAATTCCGGGCTGTTAAGTGACAACACTCTGAACAAAAACCGTTGCACTCCCCTATAAAATGCCCCTTTGCGGCTATTTTCAATCAAATCCACGCCAGCTCCCATTTACCCAAGTCTTTATTTGTGGTATAATTAATGCAATTAATCACATACGCGTTGAAACTGGAGGAGCCTGTCACCAAGGGCCCCTCTTTGTCTTTTTTAGGCATAAAAGCGGCACTCTTAACAAGCGCTGTTTTATGCCTTTTTTTGTTCTAAAGGCTTGGAATGATCCCCCCTTGGGCAGGTAAACCTATAAACGCTACTGCTGGAGAGGAGCACACCTATGGAATTCATTTTGGTTCTTGCACTTATTTTAATCTTCACCAAACTTGCCGGTGATCTATCCGTCAGATTGGGTCAGCCGTCGGTACTGGGGAAACTGATTGTGGGTGTCATCCTCGGGCCTGCAATTCTCGGTTGGGTTCAGCAAAGTGATTTCGTCCATTATATGGCTGAAATCGGGGTACTATTGTTGATGTTCATCGCTGGACTGGAGACCGATCTGGAACAATTGAAGAAAAACTGGAAAGCAGCCTTTGCCGTTGCTGTGGGTGGTATTATTTTACCATTCATCGGAGGATACGGTTCGGCCATGGCGTTCGGTATGTCACAGACACACGCATTGTTCTTTGGACTTTTATTCTGTGCCACGTCCGTCAGCATTTCCGTTCAGACACTAAAAGACATGGATCAACTCAGCTCTCGTGAGGGTACAACAATCCTTGGTGCAGCTGTTGTCGATGATGTCCTGGTCGTTGTCATTCTTGCTGTTATGATGAGCTTGCTGGGTACAGGCGGAGGAGACACTTCAATCTCTCTGTTAATTGGCAAGAAGCTGTTATTCTTTGTTATTATTATCGCTGCCAGCTGGTTTCTTGTACCACGTATCATGAAATGGATGGCACCATTGAAAGTAACCGAGACCGTCATTACTGCGGGGCTGATTATTTGTTTTGGATTCTCCTACTTTGCGGAGTGGATGGGTGTTGCCGGAATCATTGGTGCATTTGCCGCTGGGATCGCCATCTCCCAAACCAACTTCAAACATGAAGTTGAAACCAAACTGGAACCGATCGCTTACGGAATTTTTGTTCCGGTGTTCTTTGTCAGTATTGGTTTGAACGTTACCTTTGATGGTGTGGGTTCACAAATTTGGTTTATTGTCGTTATAAGCCTCATTGCTATTGTAACCAAACTTATCGGTGGAGGAGCCGGTGCACGACTGACTGGATTTAATATGTCATCTTCATTGGCCATTGGCTCAGGAATGATTTCAAGAGGTGAGGTTGCTCTCATTATCGCGTCAACCGGACTTGCTTCCGGATTGCTTGATTCGGAGTACTTTACCAGCGTCGTGATCATGGTCATCGTAACCACATTGGTTACGCCTCCTCTGCTCAAAATTACCTTTGCTCGCAAAAAGGGTGAAAAGCGAGTCGAAAGAGGAATTGAAGAATCACATTTAAGCGGGTAACTGTAAAAGAATATCTACGTTTAGCTTACCTGATGGCTTTGTGAAATATTTTTAGTTTGGAAGATATTAGCTATATCTTCTTTAGAAGTTCAATACCGTCGTGAAGCACACGCCGCTTTGATCCATTCTTCCCCTTCAACATGAAGGTTAGAGATGGTCAGAGCGGCTTTTTTCGTATTTTTACAAGTCATACGTATTCGTTACTCATTCAAGTTCGCATATCGTAGAAAACAAAAAAAGACCACCTTACACTCAAGAGGTCTTCCATCTTTGCCCGTTGTTACAACAGGCTGTCCCATTTTAAGTTAACACACCAACATAAAAACCAATCGAGATAAAGACAACACACCAGACGAATGCACCAATGCCCGATACAACTACGTATCTGCCAATTGCCATGCGGCTCATCCCTGAGAAACAACACATCAGATGACGAATGCCCGGAATGAAGTAACCGAGGATGATTGACCAGTATCCATATTTCAGAAACCACGACTCCACCCTGCTAAATCGTTTGGCATTCACGCCAATCCACTTGCCATACTTATCAAACAGCGGCCTGCCTGCCTTCTTGCCAATCATGTAGCTGAGCAGCCCTCCGGTAAATGCGCCACCGAAACTGACGGCGATGGATACGGAGTAATTCAATACCGAGATGGAGGCGAGATAACCGACAAACGTCATCATCACCTCATCCGGAATCGGCATACCAATAACGCCAAGAGCCAGTAGTCCGTATATTGCGAAATAACCATATTGACCAATAATTTCTTTTGCAAATTCCATACTGACTCGCTCCTTATTTCGGTTCCACAATATCCTTCTCATGTGAGGCTAGCACTTGTTTTAGAGACGGGAATCGGATTTGGCTCACCATGAGACCGGATAATACAATAATGACAAGATAAGCTACACCATGTGTGAAATAAGGACTCCAGAGCGCGAAAAAGGACATCAGACCCCCGGCAAACGTAATCGGCATTCCAACAAAACCGCTGCTTGTTGTCTTCTGACAGTTATAACGGGCCAGGCGCAATGCACCGCAAACCGGAAATAATGCGGTCAGTGCCATCCCCAGCACACTCACTTCATTCATGGAGTTCAGATACAAAATCAGCACAGGGGCTGTTCCGAATGAAACTACATCTGCAAGCGAATCCAGGGCTTTACCGAACTCACCCTCACAATGCAATTTGCGGGCCGCATAACCATCAAACAGATCAAAGAACATCGCTACCCATATCATCATCACAGCAAGGGCAAATTCACCATGAATAGCCATAATGACTGCCAGCATGCCTGAACTCAGATTCCCCAAGGTTAAAATCGATGGTAAAGACTTCATAAGAGTTGACTCCCTTTCGTACTAGGCTTTAGGAAAAATAATATAAAAACGGACTCCATCCGGTGTATTCTCCACTCCATAATTGCACCCGTGCAGATCGAGGATCTGCTTCGCAATGGCCAGACCGAGCCCGGTTCCCCCCATTTTGCGATTACGTGAGCGCTCTACCCGATAGAACCTCTCCCATATATACTGACGCTCAGCTTCAGCGATCTGCTCGCCCTTGTTCTCAATGGAAATATGGACAAAACCTTCACGCCTGCTAATCTCAATAGTTATATCGGTATGTGGTATCGCGTGACGTATAGCATTCATCATGATATTGAAAATAACTTGCTCCAGCTTGCTGCGGTCACCCTCAACCGTCTGCTCTGTTGTGGATACAAGCACCACATCCAATCCTTTGTCCTTCAGTTGTGGACCCAGACGGCCGGCAATATCTTCAATCATGTCAGCCAGCGCAACAGCATCCGTATTCAATTGAATCGCTGAGGATTCCAGTCGTACCAGATCCAGCATCTCTTCAACCATCGTTTCCATCTTAATGGCCTCATCGGCAATGATCTCAATGTAGCGCTCACGTTTGCTCTCACTCACGCCATCCTTCAACCCTTCGGAATATCCCTTAATGATGCTGATGGGTGTCTTAAGTTCATGTGATGCATCGGCAAAAAACTTGCGCTGACGCTGTTCAATCTGCTGCTTCATTTCCATATCCGTACGCATCTGTGTGTTGGCCTGCCTCAGCTCTTCCAGTGTCTGACCCAAGGTTCCCGATAAAGCATTAAGGCTGTTCGACAGACTGCCGATTTCATCATTACGCCGGATGGGTGATTTCACCGTGAAATCCAGCGTAGACATTTTCTTGGCAACATGGTTCAAGGCCAAGAGCGGCTTCGTTACAATTCGGGACAGGAGCAACGCCAGCAACAGAATCAATATAAATGCCCCAATGCCAAAATATGCATAGAACAAACGTGTTGCCTCATTCGCTTCCCTCATCTCCTGTAGAGAGGTGAGAGAGAAAATCAGTTGCTGCTCAGGTCCGGAACGATGCACTGGAGCAATAGTGATGACATTGCGAACACCACTCCAGCTATCCATCCATTCTTCATTGAGCATTTTGCCATTGGCCAAGGCCAGTTGGTCTTCTGTGGACAAAGGGAATCGACTATCCAGTGCTTGCACCAGCAGCCCCTGCCTCTGACTCCATGTTGCCAGATTGGGAAGAACTACCTCGGTCAGTACGCCTGACCATTCCTTTACCGGTTCAATTGATTCCTGAAAGCTTTCTGTTCCCCATGCGGCAGAAGTGGCATCCTGGATTTTGAATGGATAGACCATGGACCCGCTGGCCGGGCCTTTCACCGTCAGTTCTTGACCATATTTCAGATGAGATGTAATCCAGCCAGCATTCTCACTATTGATGAACAAGGACAAGGACACCTTCACGTGACTCCCATCCTGCTGTAACAACGTAATATGGAACGGGTCATTAACCAGTCTTCCGGTATTCGTCAGAATGACCAGATGTGACTGATTCTGACGCATGAACTTACCGGTCTCCTTGGCTAACTGCAAATCACTCCAATGTCCATTGGAGTATTGCTGTTCGAATTTGGACAGCTTTTTCTTCATACTGCTGACCTTCTGATGCTGATAAAAGTCGGGAAACCAGACCAACTGGGCAAAAACCGTCGTCCCATATAGAAGAACCAGACATCCTGCCATGACCAGGAAAAGCTTCATCGTTACGCCGTTTCTTCTCATGCGTCTGCCTCAAAACGATATCCGGTACCAATCACCGTTCGGATACACTTGGCTTCGTCACCCAATTTGCTGCGCAGCTTCTTGATGTGAGTATCCACAACACGTGAGTCCCCTTCAAAATCAAATCCCCAGATCCGATTCAAAATGGCATCCCGGGACATCACAATACCTGCATTTCGTACCAAATAAAGCAACAGGTCATATTCCTTTGGCGCAAGCTCGACTTCAATTCCGTCCTTCTCCAGCCGCCGAGCCCATGGATCAAGGGTTACCTGTCCGAAGCGAATCACACCCTGCTCTCGTCCCAACGCGCCTTCAACACGCTTCATTAATGTCTCTGCACGTGCAACCAGCACACGTGGACTAAACGGCTTGGTGACGTAATCGTCTACGCCCAGCTGAAATCCATGAATTTTATCGTCATCCTCGGACCGTGCAGTCAGCATGATAATAGGTACGGTGGATTGAGATCGAATATGCCCACATAACGTCCATCCATCCATTTCAGGCATCAAAACATCTAAAATGACCAGATCCACCTCATGCAGAGCCAGAAGTTCCAATGCCTGTATTCCATGTTCTGCTTCTATAACGTTCCATTGTTCTTTTATGAAATAATCGGCCACAATCTCACGAATGCGGCTTTCATCTTCCACCAGAAGCACTGTTCTGATCATGGCCGACTCTCCTTTTAAGTTTCTGATCATAACATACCTATTCCATGTGTCGTTCATGTGTCCAGACATGTTTTGGAATGAACTCCATGATATATACGATTAATATAAGCCAAAAGTTACTAATTTTTATCAAAAATCGCACAAAAAAGAAGCCGTCAACGAGCAACCTCCTGCTCATTGACAGCTACTTGAATGAAATCGAGTTGTGTTATCCAGAATTGATGCGCTACTGCGCGCTCACAGGTAACACTTAGCGTTGCTGCTCCAGACGGTGTGCCACATGCAGCGTAGGACCAACAAAACGATTCAGCGGGAATCCGCCGGCAATCGCTTTGGTCACGAAGGCTTTACCTTCACGAACAGCCTCTTTCACTGAAAGACCACGAGCCAATCCTGCGGTAATCGCCGCAGACGTTGTGCAGCCCGCACCATGCGTATATCCGGAGCCGACAACATCGGCTTCAAACCATTCGTAGTTGGTTCCATCATAGAGTAGATCCATTGCTTTACCCGGGTTAATTACACCTCTGTCCTTGATCAGAACATGTTTCGAGCCATGGGCATGAATTGCTGCTGCCGCTGCTTCCATCTGTTCCTTGGAACGAATCGGTCCACTTTTCGCCAGTTGAGATGCTTCGAACAGATTAGGTGTAACCAGATCCGCACCTGGCAACAGGAACTCGATCATTGCTTCTGTATTTTCCGGTTGCAACACTTCATCTGTACCTTTGCAGACCATCACAGGATCAATAACGATCTGTGGCAGACCACTGCGGCGAATATGTTTTGCCACCAATTCAATAATATCTACAGAACCGAGCATGCCTGTTTTCATGGCATCAAAACCGATGCCGTCCAGAACAGTGCGAAGCTGGGCCTCCACCACATTTAATTCCACTGGAAAGACTTGGTGATCCCATGTATCGGGCTCCATCGCCACAACTGTAGTCAGTACGGTCATGCCATACACACCCAGCTCCTGGAAAGTTTTCAAATCAGCTTGAATCCCTGCACCGCCGCTCGTGTCCGAACCAGCTATTGTTAATGTTTTTGGAATCGTCATGGTAGTTATATTCTCCTTCGTGTCTCAGTTGACATTATCCTATCCCTTGTACGAGCGGATGTCAATGGCATCTGAAGCCATACGGAGCATGGTTTTCACGATGATTCAATTCACATCTTTGGTCTCCAGACGAATCATGGACATGGAAGCAATCCATATCCCAATAGCTCCAAGGGCCAGAGGGATAATAATAAGTGAATGAATGGAAACTTCCGACCCGTTGAATCCGGAGCAGACAATCAAAACCAGCAAAATGGACGAGACCATTGTAGTTGTAACCGATAGCTTCCGCATACCGAAGAATAGGGGAATGAGTGCCATACACGCAGCCGATAAAGAACTCATACTGTACTTCACCAGAAGTCCCAATATATCCTGATTCGTCAATGAGCCAGGAATAAAGGAGTAGAAATGATTAACAATCAACAGCAGCGAACCCATTAACAGGTCGGTAACCATAATCATCACAAATGTAAAACCAAACACGATAATCAATTTGGCAGCAATGATTTTATGACGCTGGATAGGATAGGTGAACATGACGTTCATCGTTTTATTTCTATATTCACTAATCACCAGCTTGGATAATAAAGCTCCTGCAAATATGATAAAGGTCGCTCTCACAAACGTATCGATAATCATAAAGGCGGTCTGGTAATCAGCATAGGCATAATCTTCTGCTCCCATGTCCACAAATCCAATCATGATCAGAAAAAGAAGAATGCCCACATTGGCAATACCTGCACCTGCAAAATTCCGCGAAAAGCGGTGCTTCCGCATCTCAAGCCTGATCAGTTTAAGCAACGTCTTCATCCCCTTTCACAAGCTTCATGAAGTGTTCCTCAAGGGAATGAGCCCGTTTGGATATGGATTCGATCTCAATGCCATACTGAATCAGCTTGGTGTTTAGTTCCGAAGGAATGATTCCCGGATCATAGATGCGTACCGTGTGCTCATCGACCAGTTTATAATTACTCAAACCAAGTTGATGTTCAATGACATAGGTCGCTTTGCGGATATCTACCGCCTGTAGCTCAATATACTCATTTTGACTTCCCCGAATGCTCTCCATCGATACTTCTTCGACCAAGCGACCACCGCGAATGACACCAACCGTGTCGGCAATCTGCTCTATCTCGCCTAGGATGTGACTTGAGACCAACAAGGTGATGCGATACTCGTTGCTAAGGCGTTTGAACAAATCTCGCATTTCCCGGATCCCTACAGGGTCCAAACCGTTGATCGGTTCATCCAGAATGAGCAGTTCAGGTGTGGTTATGAGTGCACGAGCCAGTCCGAGCCTCTGCTTCATGCCCAGGGAGAAGTCCTTGACCGATTTCTTGCCCGTATCCTTCAACCCTACCATCTCCATCGTGTTGTTGATGATCTTTTTGTTGTAGAATCCCATGTATTCACAGTGAAGCTCCAGATTCTCGCGAGCAGACAGTCTATCGTAGAAAAAAGGATATTCAATAATACTGCCCATTCGTTTCAGCACTTCATAGGAGGTCGGCGTAAGCTTCTCCCCAAACAATTCAATCTCCCCTGTTGTTGGTTTGACGAGATTGGTCAGCATCTTCATGATGGTTGTTTTGCCTGCACCATTCGGACCGAGAAACCCATAGATCTCACCTTGCTTAATGCTCATATTGACGTTGGATACAACCTCTGCCCCTTCATATACTTTGGTCACATCTATCGTTCGTGCGATATAATTCATCGTCTTGTTCTCCTTTACGTCCCCTGTCCGGGTTCCTATATCTGTATTGTAAAGAGAAAAGTCTGCTTTTTTATTAATCAAATCTTACAAAAACCTTAAGCTTGCTCGGTAACACCAAAACGGCTCTACCAAGCCTTGAAGGTAACTGAAAATACAGTCCGTTGATGTGGCACACTATGTAAATGAATGCTTCCACCCATCCGTTCAACTAGCCGCTTCGTGATCGTCAGACCAAGACCGCTGCCCTGATAGAGTCGATTACGGGAATCCTCCAGCGTATACATGCGTTCGAACACACGATTATGCTCACTTTCCGGAATCCCCTTCCCTTGATCCCAGATTTGTAGCGTCACATGTCCACCTGTCGAACGTTCGATTGATAGCCCCAGCACCTTACCCTCTGCTCCATATTTCATCCCATTGGTAATAAGATTATCCAACACTCGGTCCAGAGCTTCTTCATTCGCTTGCACAAAGATATTCCCCTCCGGTATCTCCAACTGAACATGCAACCCGAGATTCGTCAACATTTCATAAAAGGAGAGCATCTTCACGCGGCTTAATTCGCTTATATTCACTCGACTAAGCACCAGCTCGGTGTCTCCGGATTCCAGCTTCGCCAAGTCAAAAAAGGAATGGATCAAACGCAAAACTTCCTGCGCCTTATCTTGGATTTTCTCTGTCATAATCTTCCGTTCCTGATCGGTCAGTGATGGACTGTGCAGCAAGCTCTCACTATAACCCAGCACAACCGTGAGCGGCGTTTTCAGATCATGTGAAATGTTGGAGAGCATATTGCGCATTTCCTTCTCCTGGTTCGCATAACCGGCCTTAGCGCGATGCGCATGGTCCAGCAGCTGGTTCATGTCTTTCAGAAGCTGGCTAACCTGCTCATCACTGTTGAATACGAGCAAGCGCTCAAAGGTGCCTTGATCCAAAATATCGGATATTTTCTCATGAATATACGACAGGTGTTGGCTCCGTTTCCGCAATCTCATCCACAATCCAATGACCATAATGGCTAGAATACCTGTTGTAATAGCAAAAATCAGTGTCATGCCTGCTCCGCCTCCAGCTTATATCCGATGCCCCAGAGTGTCTTGATATACTGGGGATCTGAAGGATCAGCCTCCAGTTTCTCACGCAGACGACGCATATGCACGTTAATGATATTTTCGTCCCCATAATAATGATCATTCCAGACCGAAGCGTAGATTTGGGCCTTGGTGAATACTTTGCCGGGATGGGTAACCAATAGCTTCAGAATGCCAAACTCCTTGGAGGTCAGCTTGACGGGTGTACCTTCACGCTCCACCTCGTACGTCTCCATGTCGACCACAAGTCCTCTTAGGTGAATACGCTGAGCTTTAACCACTTCAGCCACAGGCTGAGCAGTATAATTGGCGCGGCGAATTGCAGCTTTAATCCGGGCAGTCAATTCAATTAACGAGAACGGTTTGCTCAAATAATCGTCAGCGCCAAAGCCCAGACCAAGCGCTTTATCCACCTCCCCATCCTTCGCAGACAGAATGAGCACAGGCACCAAACTCACTGCCCGAATGGTTTGCAGTACATCCATCCCACTCTTGCGAGGGAGCATCAGGTCCAGAATAACCAGATCATACCCAGGTTGTGACTGGCTGAACTGACGTTCTGCCTCTAAGCCGTCATATGCATACGTGACGTCGTAGCCCTCTTTTTCCAGATAAGGTCCGACCATTTCACTAATTGAACGATCATCTTCAACAAGCAACAAGCGGTAACTTGACACGATTTCCCCTCCAGCATGAACATTTTTCCTTTATTACCTCACAGTTTGTTTGAATTGGCAATGACATACGAAAAAACCTGACAGGAAGTACACTTGGGTATAAAGTGTGTTTCCTGCCAGGTCTATGAGCGTTTACAGATGAGTGCTTGTTCGTCTAATTTCTATATCCGTTCTCGCTGTGTATCCAGCATAATCCAATGGTTCCTGCACCTGCGTGTATGCTTACCACAGGGATGAACGGCATGATTTCGGTCTTTAGTTTGGGGAGCAGATTGGCAATCTGCTTCTTGATCGTGACGGCTTCATCCTGATTGTTCGCATGCATAATGCATACATGTTTTACTTTCTCCATATCCAGCTTAAGCATATCCAACATGCGATCTTTCGTTCGCTTGAACGTGCGGATCTTCTCATTCACAACCACTTTGCCCTCTTCAAATCGGAGCAGCAGATGGATCTTGAGCAGTTGACTGATGATCAGCTGTGTGCCGGACACCCTGCCACTGCGATGAAGATTCTGAAGGCTCGCTGGTATGAGGTAAAAGGACATGTTATCAATCATCTGTTCAATATTTACTTTGATCTCGGAAGCCGAACATCCCTGCTTCTGCCATTCCAGTCCTTGCATAACCATCTCACGAAGAGGATAGGCACCTGCCTTTGAATCAATTGCGGTCACCGTCACACCTGCAATCTCTGCAGCCTGCATAGACGTATGCAGCGTTCCGCTAAGCTCTGTAGAGCAATGAATCGTAATAATCTCATCGTACTTGTCTTTGAGCGATTCATACAGTTCAATGAACTCGCCAATGGGTGGCTGCGAACTGCTCGCACGTGAAGCCTCCGCAAGTTTCTCATAGAACATTTCAGATGTTATGTCATCGGTTTCCCGGTAACATTCCTCTCCAAATACGATGCGCAGCGGTACGATATAGATATGATTTTGCTCCGCAAAAACGGGATCCAGTGTACTGGTACTATCGGTGACCCATGCAATTTTCTTCATGACATCCTTCTCTCTTGCCGGATTGTTCGTTCTGTATCCTCAATCGTCAGGCACAAGCCCGGCGGTTTATTTAAAATTTGAATATTTCACATTGTAAACGTTTGCGATACTACCTCTCAATTATAAATGAATGGACAGACCGTTGTCTTGTGGCGCAATCATGAACACCCCTATTAATACCATTATTAGCTAAAAAAATGTCTTGCCTGTGAAGGAATAAATTGGTATGCTGTTGTCCTTCTCTCTTTTTCGCCTTGACTGAAGTGAACGGAAACGCCGTTCAATCCACTTATCGGAGGTGTCACATGCTTTATTTCACTCTGGCTTCCAAAGCCTACTCCCGGAATCTGCAATACCGCGGGGCACACATGGTACATAACTTGGCAAGCGCCATGTTTGGTTACATGTATGCCTGCCTCTGGATCGGCATCGGGGCCGACCATACGCTCGGGGAATACGGGACACAGGGGATGATCAGTTACATTGCGTTCACGCAATCCTCTCTCTGGATCTCGGGTTTTCTCACGAATGGATTGGGTATTCCCCTATCCGTCAGGACAGGGCAGATCGCACTGGATCTGATGAGGCCTGTTCATCTGTTCACCCACCTGATGGCACGCGAATGGGGGCAGATTGCCTACCAGTTCGTGTACAAAAGTATTCCGATCTACCTGCTCTTCTCCATTGTCTTTTCCCTACATTGGCCCTCAGACGTTTCAACACTATTCTATGCCGCACTTGGTCTTGCCGGCGCCGCATACTTGTCCATCTGCATGAACTACATTATTGGTGCCACGTCGATGTGGACCACGGAGTCCTCCTGGCTTCACTGGGGCAATCACGCGATGATGAATCTGCTGGCTGGTTTTTTCATTCCGCTGGAATGGCTACCGAACTGGCTTGAACAACTTGCCTGGATATCACCCTACCCATTCCTGCTCTATGTACCTACCCGAATCTATCTTGGTTTCGAAGATGGCTCCTTGTTATGGGGAACCTTGCTTTGGTGCGTCTTTATGACGTTGATCTGTCTCGTGATCACCCAAGTGTTACGTCGTAAAGTGGAGGTGCAGGGCGGATGAAGCGAACTTCCTGGTTCCATTTATATAAAATGCTCATTCGAACAAGCATCCGCAGCCGGATGCAATACAAGTTCAATTTCATCATGGCGTCCGTACTGGCCGCTTTAATTCAGATCTCCGAGTTCCTGATGGTTGCTCTTGTGCTGCACAGATTCGGAGCAATTAAAGGCTGGTCCCTCCATGAGATCGGTTATCTCTTTGCCATCATGACGTTATCCAAAACACTGTATCGCACATTCGGCAATGAAGTTCATCATCTGGAAAAATATCTGGTTAATGGTGAGCTTGATCAACTGTTAACACGTCCCATGCCCGTATTGCTGGCACTGCTGCCGCAAAACTTCCGCATCATGGCTGGAGAAGTCCTGCAAGGCGGATTCATTCTCTGCTGGTCTTTGGCAGGCATGATGTACAGCGGACAGATCGGCTGGATCGCCATTCCCTTCTCCCTGCTCATTATTCTGACGGGCGCAGTCATTCTCTTTTCCATTGGACTCGCAACTGCCACACTCGGATTCTGGACCACACGCATCGAGGAATTACAGACGATTACTGAAGATGCAGCACGAACGGCTGCCCAATATCCGCTAACGTTATATCCCAAATGGATGTCTGGCATTCTACTAACGGTGATTCCCGTAGGGTTCGTCAACTATATTCCGTCACTCTATCTACTGCGGGGTGAAGGAGGAGCATGGGTCCTTGTTGCTGTTGCGGCGGTCGCCGTACTGAGCTTGGCTGCAAGTCTGCGTTTCTGGCAATTCGGCTTGACCAAATATCAAAGTACAGGTAGCTAAGGAGGCGAAACGAATCATGAACATGATCACAGCACGGCATCTGCAAAAGGAATTCAAAACTCCGGTTATTCGCGAAGGACGTTTCTCTGGGTTACGTACGTTATTTTCACGTGAGACTGTGTCCAAGGAAGCGGTACGCGATATCAGTTTTGATATCGGCCCAGGTGAGTTTGTGGGCTACATCGGTCCGAACGGGGCTGGCAAATCTACCACGATCAAAATGCTGACAGGTATCCTGCACCCCACCTCGGGCGAGGTACGGCTTGACGGTATGAACCCTCATCAGGACAGGCGCAGAACCGTTGGTCGACTCGGCGTCGTGTTTGGCCAGCGCAGCCAGCTCTGGTGGGATCTGCCTGTGAAAGATTCATATGATATTCTGGCCGAGATGTACGGCGTCCGTACCGAGGACAAAAAGAAACGGCTGTCCCAATTCGCCGAGCTGCTGGACCTTGAATCGTTCTGGGCCACGCCTGTCCGCAAGCTCTCGCTTGGACAACGCATGCGAGCGGATCTCGCAGCTTCCATGCTGCATGATCCCGAACTGCTTTTTCTCGATGAACCAACGATCGGACTGGATGTGAACGCGAAACGGAACATACGCCAATTTCTACGTACATTAAATGAGGAGTTTGGCAAAACGATTTTGCTGACCACCCATGACATGGACGACATTGAGCAGCTATGCAGTCGGGTGATGGTGATCAATCACGGTCAACTTACATATGACGGCTCGATCCCTTCTCTGCGCGACACTATCGGTCTGCCGACACTTATCCGAGTGACGTATCGGGGTTCATATCTTATGCCTGATACCATACCGACCGCCATTCAGATCACAGGAGTGGAAGGGCAGATTGTCACCGTCGAAGTTAACCGGAAGGAATGGAGCACGATGGACATTCTGAAGCAGCTTGAACAATGGGGTGAGATTGAAGATGTGGAGATGAAGGAACCCGACTTCGAAGATATCATCCACCGGGTGTATTAGTTGGCCCATTTTGTGAGGAAATAGGATGAAGACCTGTTCTTACGCCGTTACATGAAAGAGGGACATGGCGTACTGTACTAATGGAGGTGAAACGTCATGCTTGTGACCAAACATGTCCTTGCAGCATCCAGTGTACACGCCACTCCCTATTTCATCGTACGGGGCATGATGCCGGGACCCGTAATGTTTATTACGTCCGGGGTTCACGGGAACGAAACGGCGAGCATGGCTGCTGCGCAAAAACTCGTAGATGATTGTGCGACAGGTCGTCACGCCATTCAGCGGGGGCTGTTAATTATCGTGCCACGCATGAACCAGCAAGCCTACGTTAAGAAAATCAGAGGCAAGCCAGATCTGAATCGAACGTTTCCACGCCGTATGTCAGGCAAGGCCAAGCATCCGCTCGCTGCGGCAGTTTTTCGTTTGGCGCGTGAACATCGGGCCGACTGGTGGCTCGATCTGCATGAAGCCAACGGCCTGTCTCAACTAAGTTCGCGGGTGCTTGGACAGACGTTGATCACCAATCCCAGCAGTCGCACCATTCCAGCTTGCAGAAGAGTTATCGAACGGATGAATCGATCGATTGCCATTCGTGATCGTCATTTTAACCTCAAGCAGCATGAATTGCCGGGATCTGCCCGTACAGCGGCTTCAAGACTATTACAAGCCCGTTCTGTTACGGTGGAGACCTGCTGGAGTCTGAAGCGCGCGACCCGTATCAAGTATCAGACGGAGATTGTTCACCATTTTCTGCGTGAGGCGGGCATGTCGTGATGAAGAACATTACAATAGAACTAAAAGAAACCTCGGACAGAGAGCGCCCGAAGTACATCTTAAGGCGCTCTTTGTTCGAGGTTTTACAGTTTATAACTCTTTCTTTTGCACCCTGAACGATTGAATATAACTGTCGATATCGTCCTCTGGTGTATGCAACAGTCTAGCCAGATGAATCTGCATCTGTTCCAGATGGTCAATATGCTTCTGAATGTCAGCGATTTGGTCACGGACGAGTGTTTTTAACGTATCCTTTTCCATGTCTTCCTGGCTGAGCAGTTGCAGAGTCTCTTGTATCTCCTTTAAGGAATAACCCAGCAATTGGGCATCCTTAATGAACTTGATTTTGACCAGATAATCCTCGGTATACACCCGATATCCATTGGAGGAACGACGAGGAGCAGGCAGAATTCCACTATCCTCGTAGTAACGGAGGGTTGCCATACTCACACCTGTACGCTTGGCCAACATTCCTCTTGTCATGGTTTCCATGCCTACCCCTCCACCCTTCTGCAGACTTATTGTGCTTGTTCGTTGCGTATCTTGGTATACTTGGCATCATAAGTGACCTCAGGAAATTGAGATGCAGGGCCTTGCAATAACGGCTGCTCCTCCCCTTTGAGATAACGGTCAAAGAATGCGAGCGCATAGGATCTTGTTATATCCACATTATGTTCTGGCGTCATGCCTCTGGCAAATAGTTTCGGTGAAATTAATGAAATATCCGTAAAGCTTTGATGGAAGAAATTCTCCACCGTCAGATAATAGGTATCATTCAGACTGCTCGTCATCACATGGTCCAGATCCGGCTCAAACTCAGGGTAGAACACATTATCTTTGGATGTAGCATTCGGATCGAAGCTTTTAGCCGTTTCACCAGACATGATGTACATAAAAGGTTGTTTTAATGACGTCTTGGAGACGCTGCCCCAGAAGCCGCCTTCCAAACTGAGTCCTGCATGTAAACGTTCATCCTGTGCGAGTGCTTCGGCTGTTGTAGCCCCGCCATAAGAGTGCCCCATAATGCCTGTATGATTCAGGTCAAGCCTGCCCTCCAGCACCTGATTGGGATCATTCTGATTCCACTGTTCAAGCGTGTCGAGTACAAAACGTGCATCTGCTGCACGAATGCCTACCCCCTCCACATTATATTGATACAGTTCTTCTGACGTTGCAAATTCAGGCCCGGCTTCATAAGACACTTTATGCCCATCGGGGAAGGTAACGCGAGCTGAGGTATACGGATGATCCATACCTACAACAATATAGCCATGGCTAACCAGTTCCTCGACAGCAGTCATGCTCTGGAAACGGGCAGAACGAACACCGGGAGAGAACAGCACCACCGGATAAGAAGGGCTTGCGTCTGATATGGCTGCGCCTCTAACCACATGTGTCGGAATGGTATCAAGGTAGCTGAACACCTTGGGCGGGATACCAAATACCAGACTAATGGCTTCTCCAAGTTCAGACGGGTAAGACTCAGGAGTTATCCCCTTGGCATCCTCCGTGTTCACTGGATACCACACGTTAATCATCAGTTCCCGTTTGTCCCCGCTTTCCGGTGTAAACGTCTCTTCACGGGTTTTATCCACCAATTGTTGCGAAAATGTACCGATTGCAAACTGCCCCGTAGGATCAGGTATCGTAAATGCTGGAAAATACCAAGTGAGCAGTCCTGAGCCAGCGCCAGAGACCAGCGCCAGCATCGCAACCAGCGTGAGTTGAAGCCAAGAACGCCATTTCGGTTTCTGCTTCTCTGCAAAATACCCAGTGACTCTGTTACGATACTCTTTCACTAACTTAATGATTAATACGATGAAGATTATGCCTGCAACAAGATACGTTGGCAGCAGCATCACGCGAAACGAATCTAATATGCCGTAAAGCAGCAATGCTAATATCAAGGCAGCCGACATCCCTGCCGCAAGTTTCCGACGCTTTGAGTACATAGGTATACACAACGCTGCGCCAATCGTTACAAGTACCAGTATCGATTCCATTAGTTTCATCATTCATCCTCCAAACGTTGTTGATGAAACCAGAATAAACCTTGAAGTATACTTCAAGGTCAAGGCTGAATTTCAGAAACAATTTATTGAGGAATTCGTATATCCCATTTGCGAAGTTCGGTCAATGTACACGTTCCGGACGCGAAAGCCTTAATACCTGTTGAGTTCGGCCCAGGATATATCCGCCCTGTCATTACCTGCTCTCCCTGCTGGATGAACACCTCAATGGAGCTGACATCCATAAAAATATGAAGTTCCAGTTTCCCGTCAAGCAGTTCCACTGTCGCAGCACGTTCTCCCCCCGGCCCTTGTCCGGCCCGCTCGCGATTTAAGCATAGACGACGCTGCTGCACATCATAGGAAATCACTGTTTCTTCGTCCTCACCCGTGCGCAGCTTCAACCCGAATTGTCGTGCCTGTTCCGCTTCGAATACAGCATGCATTTCGTAACGGTCTCCGCTGATTCCAAGATCAAGAACATGTTCATCACCATTTAAATATATACCGTACTGTTCGTTGCCATCCAACCTGTACTGTATAAGTTCGGGAAGCGGCTGGAATATCAATCGGTCTCCCCTACGAATTAGCTGTCTCGGCAGAGTCATCGCTCCAGCCCAGGCATGAGACTGTTGTGTCGGAATTTCCGTTTCCCACGTATCCATCCAGGCCACCATGATTCGTCGTCCCTGTGCATCCTCCATCGTCTGAGGTGCGTAAAAGTCGAAGCCACAGTCCAGCGGAACGTACTGCTCGTACTGCAGTACACCTTGGTCTTCATCCAGCGTTCCCATCATATAAACGGTTGAATGCAAGTTGCGATAGTTATCTCCCTGAGCAGGCATACGCTGCGGAGACATGATCAGCACATCTCGGCCATCCAGTGTGAACAGATCGGGACATTCCCAATTGTCGCCAAGCGTCCCGTCACTCTGGGCCATAATGTTAACATAACTCCAATCCAGCAAGTCCACTGAACGGTATAACAGAATGACACCTTTACCCGCAGCATCATTCGATCCAAGGACGCAATAGTACACACCGTTTCGTTCAAACACTTTTGGATCACGGAAGTCCTTGGGACTGGTATGCTCTGGGATTTGATCCAGTCGAATGACCGGATTCATCGCGCTTTTGACAAAATCAATTCCATTCTCCGAGACAGCGATATTCTGTGTCTGCAAGTAATCGTTATCCTTGTCGGGTCCAGTCACCACATGCCCCGTGTACATCAGCACCAACTTGCCATCCTGCACGATTGCACTTCCAGAGAAACAGCCTCCACTGTCGTAGCTCTGATCGGGTGCCAGTGCAACAGGCAGATACGACCACGTAACCAAATCACGGCTCACCGCATGGCCCCAGTGCATCGGCCCCCATACCGGTTCGTAGGGATAATGCTGATAGAACATATGATACATCCCACCGAAGTATATGAAGCCGTTGGGATCATTCATCCAGCCCACCTCTGGCATCAAATGATAGGCCATTCGATAGGTTGGATCAACCTGATGTCGATGTTCCTTGATATATGCATTGGCCCGGGCGAGTGTATAACTCTCCTTCGTGTGAGCCGACGAACTCGTCAGTCCAAGGTCTGTCTCTTGCCTTGTGTCTATTTCCTGTTTCTCGTATCGTTCCTGGTTCATATGTCCTTCACTCCTGTCTCTCTCTATATCACCCAACTGAACTTATTTGATAGCCCCTTGCATGACCCCCTGAATAATGTACTTCTGCGCAAACAGATACACGATCAGTACGGGCAGCAGGGTCAAGACCAGACCAGCCATCAATGGACCGTAATCGACTGTGTATGTCCCATAAAAATAAAACGTGGACAGTGGCAGCGTACGCTGCTCGGATGAAGTCAGCACCAGGGAAGGCAGCAGAAAATCATTCCATATCCACAATACATTCAGCACGCTAATCGTTACGGTTGTTGGCAGTAACACCGGCAGTACGATTCGAAAAAAGGTTTGCACTCTGCCGCAGCCATCCATTAGTGCCGCCTCTTCAAGCTCCAGGGGAATACTTTTGATAAAGCCATGATAGATAAATACGGCGAGCGGACTGCCAAAGCCAATATACATGTAGATCAGCGACCACTTGTTATCCAGCAGGCTTAGCGAGCCGTATATTTTAACCAGCGGAATCATAATAGCCTGAAACGGAATAATCATCGCAGCTACCATCAGGAAAAAGAGATACTGATTCACCTTGCTATTGTGACGAACAAAGTAATGGGCTGTCATCGCCGCAAAAAGAGCAATCAGTAATACACCTGCAATGGTTATGAGTAACGAATTGCTGAAGGCGGATACATATCCCATTTTGTCAAACGCATTGACATAATTATCGAATTGAACGGAGTTTGGTAACCCTAGCGGATCGGAAGTAATTGCCTGGTTAGCCTTGAACGAATTGACGATGAGAAGTACAAACGGAAATACAAACAAAATCATCACAACGATTAATGCACTAAACTTTATCCAGTTGAGAATGCGCGATTGTCCAGCCATCATGCCTCGACCTCCAGTTTTTTGCTGAAATAAACCTGGAGCAGTGTGATGGCGGCTACAAGGATAAACAGCACAAAGGCTTCTGCCTGCCCCAATCCGTAGTCACGAGCAAGAAAGGCCTGCTCATAGACATGCATGGATACCATCTCGGTGCTCTTGAAGGGCCCGCCACTGGTCAGGGAGACGTTCAGATCATACACCATGAAACCCCGTTGCAGTGACAAAAAGATGCATACAATAAACGAAGGAACCATCAGTGGCAATACAATGCGCGCCAGCATTTTGCGATTACTTGCCCCATCTATGCTGGCTGCTTCCATAACATCCTTCGGCACATTCATCAGTCCTGCAATGTAGATAACCATCATATAGCCGGCATACTGCCAAACGGTCACCACAATGAGTGCCCAGAACGCTTTGTCCGGGTCAGCCAGCCAGGAGGTGGAAAACAGAGTGAGGTTCATTTTTTGTCCCGCAAAGACGAGTACCTGATTAAAAATAAACTGCCAGATGAAACCAAGCACGATTCCACCCACCAGATTCGGCAGGAAAAATCCGGCCCGAAACCAGCCCTGCGCCTTCATTCCCCGGGTTACAGCGTAAGCGAGCAGGAAAGCAACTGCATTGGTGAGCACAACGGTAATAAATACGTACTCCAGCGTCATCCCGAATGATTTCCAGAACACGGTGTCCTTGAACACACCAATATAATTATCCCAGCCAACAAAGTTTTGATCGATGGCAATGCCATCCCAGTTCGTAAACGTCAAATAAATACCATACAGAAATGGAATAATCATCACTGTAGCAAACGCAAATAATGTCGGGCCAGTAAAGATCAGACGGGTTCGCAGACGTGTCCATAATCCTTTTTCGGTCAGCATTGTCAACCTCCACTCTATCCAAATAATTAGCCTAACGGTTGTGCCGGAAACAAGCCGAACAGACTTCGTGTGGAAGCTGTACATTCATCATCTCCGGCGTACCGCAAGTCTCTCTCTATGTGCTGCTCAGGGCTAAGATTAATTCCTTTATTTCACGTTGCTCCAGTATGCCTGAATTTCGCTGGCAAGTCCGGCACGGTCAATGACGTCAGCCAAGTATTTCTGCATGGATGCACCCAGTTTGGACCAGTGATCCGCAGGAAGTGTACTCATTGATTCCTCGATTTTGCCTGCCTTGATGTATTCACTAATGGACTTGCCAAGCGGATTCGTTGGCTCCAGTGTGATGTTGCTGAATGCCGGAATAATACTGGCTTGATTCACCAGGAAATCCTGACCTTTTTCGTTATAAACAATCCACTCCAAAAATTTCTTCGCCGCTTCCTGCTGCGCTGGTGTGCTCTTTTCCTTATCCAGCAATATTCGTTTGGATACGGCAGCAGAGATTTGCGTATTACCGAAATCATCCGCATTATTGCTCACAGGTACCGGCAGGAAGCCATATTTTCCATCTGCTGTATCAAAGCTTGAAATTTGTGGCCATGCCCAGTTGCCCTGGAACCATATACCAACCTCACCCTTGCCAAGCACCTCCGGTCCACGCTCATAGGTTCCGGACAGAGGAGAAGCCTTGTCAATATTGTAGGTTTTCATCAGATCAAATGTATCCATCAAGCCATTAAACACGGCATTAGATGCAAGGTCCACTTGACCTGCCTTCAGATCGGTAATGAATTGATCCACCTTCGCACGGTCCGGCGACTGCCCACCATATGCAAGCCCCAGATAATGCGCACCAAGCGACCAATCCATCGGAGATACAATCAAAGGTGATTTTCCAGTAGCAGCGATCTTTTGGAACAGCTCATCAAGCTGTGCAGTGGTCTGTACAGACTTTGGATCGAATGTCCCACCTACCGCCTGATCCAAAACATTCTGGTTATAGATGAATCCATATCCTTCAATAGAGAACGGGAAGGCATAATTTTTGCCATCAAATGTCGTAGACGCTGTGCTATTCTCCACAGCGTCCTTCATCCAAGACTCGGATGTGAGATCCAGAACACGATCCTTGAATTTCTCGACATCCCCTGTATCCAGCATCATCATCGTTGTAGGGCTGCCAGAGGCATACAAAGCTGACGCTTTTTCAAACGGAGACTGTCCACTGCCTACAGGTACAATTTCAAGTGTGACATTTGGATTTTCGGCATGGAAGTCTTTAGCCGCTTGCTCCAGCTGACTGTTAATTTCCGACTTGGAATTGAGCAAGGTGATTTTGACACTCTCACTGCTGCTCCCCTCTGAGGAGGAGTTGGACTCCGTCGCTGCTTTACTTCCACATGCCGACAATACAAGCATCATAATCAAAGACAATACCGATAATTTCATCATCCATCTCTGTTCTCTTTTCATCTTTTATGGCCCCCGATCGATAGTTTAAAAGGAAACGCTTACAAATCGAATTATAATGTCAAAGGTTTGACATGTCAATCGTTTGACATACCATTTTAAAAAAAAATATTGTGCCTTGATTTTTTCGAGGCAAAAGGACAAACAGGAAAAAACGACCTGTATCAGGTCGTCCCTCTCTCCACTAAGGTAACTGGCAAAATATGCTCCATTCCGATCTTCTCTTCCGCGATCTGGCGCCGAATTAGATCAATCGCCAGCTTAGCCATGTCCTCCACCGGCTGCCTAATCGTTGTTATGCCAGGCACCGTATACCCTGCCGCACGACTGTCATCATAACCTACAATAGCGATCTCATCAGGTACCTTGCGCCCAGCTAACACGATCTGCTTCAGCGCATGCACTGCCATCAGATCACTCGTTACAAACAGCCCATCCACCTCCGGGTGTTGTGCAAGCAGCTTATCCACCAATTCCGTATACTGATGCTGATTAAACACATTCAGATCGGTTTCATGAATCATGACCGGCTTGACTCCATGAGCCTGCAATGTATCAACGAAACCTGTCGTCCGGCGATTGGACAGCATTTGCAATTCCAAATTACCGCAAATATGTGCCAAATGCCGTCTGTTCTTCGAGAGCAGCAATTCAGCAGCCATAACCCCTCCCTGATAGTTATCAGACGAGATAAACGGAATGTCTTCACCGATCTTACGATCAAAGGTCACGATTGGGGAATGCAGGTTCATATACTCATCGACTTCCAGTGTATGACTTCCCATAATAATGCCATCTACGCGATTACCCTTGAGCATTTCCACATATTCACGCTCTTTGGAAGGGTCCATGTGGGAATTGCATAACATAATTTTAAATCCATTCTGGTATGCATGGTACTCAACATAGTTAGCCAGTTCTCCAAAAAACGGATGGGATACATCGGGAATAATCAAGCCTATAACATTGGATTGCTTACGCAGAAGAGAACGGGCAATTTCGTTGGGTCGATAGTTCAGTTCGTCCATGGTTTGATACACTTTGTCCCGAGTCTTCTGACTGATATATCCCCGGTTGTTTAATACACGCGAGACGGTAGTTACTGAAACTCCTGCCCTGAGTGCAACATCATGAATAGTTGCCATAACAGCCTCTTTTCCTACAACATTCTTCATACTGTTAATATTATAAACCTATTGCTAACCCTGATCCAAACCCTTGGTATCCGCCCGCTGCTTCATTCCGCTACAATTCTCGCTCTCGGCATGCTATGCATAGCTCCGTGCGTAACATGGACCTGTACCACATACGTACCTGGTTCTTCAAAGGTATGCTGGATTTCATACAGCCCTTCCTCTGACTCATTGGCAGTAATAGCCCCCTGATTCTCCAGTTCTTCAGCTGTCATCATACCTTGCTCCGGAGATACAGAAGGCGGATCATCAAGCTCATTCCAGATCTGGAATTGCACATGGTCAGCATCACTTAACGGAGCATCTCCCTGTGTAAGTTTCACCTGCAACCGTGTTGGTTTATGAAGAGTAGCCTTCTCCGGAACGTCAAGTTTCACCCGGACCATCTCGGGCATCTCCCCAGAAGCAGATTGCTCCTCATAGGAGCAGCCAGCGACCAAAAGGATTAGCACCAGGAAGGGCATGAACCAACGAGCTTGTCCGCTCATCACCATCTATCCTTTCTTATTAAGAAGATTTTGGTGTTTTGCCGATGCCCCACAGCATCACGATGATGATAATAAAGGCAATCAGTGCGAGTAGTGGAATGGTGATGAAACCAAACCAGTTCAGATAGTCGGTATAACATGGAACCTTGCCGCATGCAACGGCGTTGCCTGTAGCCGAGAAAATACGCTGGATCGTTACGTGATATAACGAAATGCCGCCACCGACAAAACTAAGTGGGAGTACGTATTTCGTGATGCCCACGTCATCCTTGAAGTAGGCAATGCCCAGCAAAATCGTTAGTGGATACATGAATATGCGCTGGTACCAGCATAGATCACATGGCAGAAAGCCCTTGATCTCACTGAAATAGAGACTCCCTCCTGTTGCAATAACGGAAACGGCCCAAGCAATAAATAACCGGGTATCCACATTTCTCGCTGGGCGCTCCGATTTTGATGATGTACTCATTCCTCTGTCCCCCTCTTCATTTTGCTTATACCAAATTATCATACCTCATTCTAGACTCCATCGGCTATTCAAGCTGTTATGTAGGTCATTATTCGATGATTATACCAAATATTTGAACTTTTGGGTGAATACAAAAAAGCTGCCGTATGGGGCAGCTCTTTTGTTTGATTCATATGAAAACTTTATATTACATCGATTTAGTCAGCGTAATGGAGCCATCTTTTTGAGCCCATTTCACGTCCCAGTTTAGAAGTTCAGCAATGAAGCGCAGAGGCACTTGCGTACGTCCATCTTTGTTTACAAATACCGTAGCACCCACGTTTTTCTTCACGCCATTCACTTCCATAACGTTGTTGTTCACCCAGAATTCAAGCGTATCATCGCCAGCCATTACCGTTACTTGTTGTGCTTTTTTGTCCCATTTCACTGTTGCGCCAATACCTTCACTCAAGAAACGCAGTGGAATGTAAGTTGTGTTTTTCCAGAGCACTGGTGTGGTGTCCATGTTGGTTGTTTTGTCGTTAATTTTCAGCATTTTGCTGTTCAGTTGCATCCACACCGTTGTCATTTCTGGCGCTGGTGCAGGTGTTGCTGGCTCTTGGAATTTGTCGTTAAATTGAGTCACAATGGCGTTACCCAAGGCTTGACCTACACCGAACATCACTTTGAAGCCTTCACGATTGGTTGTGTAAGAAGCATCATAGTTGCCTGCTGCATATTGATTCAATACGTTTTGCACTTGATTTTCATGTGTTGTCAGTGCTTGTTGTCCTGCTGCTTTTGGCAGATTGCCAGCTGTTGCCGAATCCAGGAATGTAGCGAATTCTGTTGTAAATCCGTCAATACGTTTCTCTACTGCTGCACGAGCCGCAGCATCGTTGTTTTTCACGGCTTTTACATAGTCGCTTTGCGCATTAACGTGATTGGTTACCCAAATTTTCTCGAAAGCATTGGCACCATCGTTACCGTAAACGGAAGCAATCGCTGCTTTGAAGTCAGCTGTGTTTCCAGCTTCAGCTGTAATCAGTGCGTTGGAAGCGGCTGTACGTCCATCAAATTCCTCTTGCATTTGCAGAGCCGAAAGCGCAAAGTGTTCGGAAGCCAAGTGGTTGAGTGCAGATCTCAGATCAGCTGCTTTGGTATCCGCTTTGGTATTTTGGAATTTCTCAGGCATTTGTGTAGTAATTGCTGTGGAAAGTGCCTTACTTACGTCAAACATTTCTTTGAAACCTTCACGGTAAGCCTTGTATGCATCAGCGTAATCTCCAGCTACATACTCATCAAATACTTTTTGCACGAGATCTTCATGTACTTTCAGCGCCTGTTTGGCTGCTGCTTTTGGCAATTTGCCTTCGGTAGCTGTGCTGAGGAACGTGGAGAACTCATCCACGAAACCGTTGATGTTTGCCTGTGCTTGTTTGATCCCAGCCTGGTTGCCCATTTTGGTTGCTTTCACCAGATCATCGGTGTATTTGTTATGAGCACGGAAGATGCGTTCGAATTCTTTGGCACCTGCCTCACCATATAGGGAAGCAATCGCTGGCTGCATATCCAGTGCATTCTGGTCGAGTGCTTTGTAGGCTGCATCTGCATCTTTTGCTCCGTCATATGCTTTGGCCATTGCCGTTACTGCGAGTGCAAAGTGCTCGGACAGCAGGTGGTCCAGGTTTGCTCTCAAGTCAGCCGCAGGTGTGTTCACGGATGCTTTCATCATTGTCATTGGTGTCTGTGGGGCGGAAGCTGCTCCAGCGATTCCCGGCATCAACAGTGTCAAGCTAAGTACAGGTGCGATAAACTTCTTCATTTTCATTTTCATTACGTGTTCACTCCTCGATTATGTTTTGTGTATAATTTCTTTCCTCGTCGTCGTCTTCATAGGGTGTAACGCAGGGTTCTCTAATCTGGATCACTCTGCGGGCAAAAAAAATTCGTAGCCTACAGTGAAGAAAGCTGCGAATGCCTGTTGTATCAAGGTTTTTTTGAATTAAAAAAATATAAAATTATAGTGATCTTTCTGATCAATGACTACCTACGTACTGTAAGACAGTTACTTCATTTCCCTTTATTTCTCAACTATAGCTTACATCCAAGGTTATCTTGAAGTACAATAATGACATATCAACTTATTCGCGAAGGAGGTTCATTCATGACCTGGTTGCCTTATGTTTTAATTGTGGGTATCGCCTTATTTGGAGGTATTGCTACCCTGATTATCGGAAATTCCAAAGCCAATCAGACCAGCAACCCCGAATATGATCGACGCACAAAGCAAAACCTCAGTAAACTTTCCTATGTATACGTTGGTGCGGTTGTACTTGGTTTTGGCGGACTAATCCTCTATCTTTTCAACTAAAATGTTTCGATTCGGCAAAGAATACGTTCAAACATGCCTAGCAGCTTCCGTTTTCGTTCTACATATCCAATGGTTGAGGGGCCATCTCCCCTCTCCCTGATTACTGCCAAAAATCCGCGTAACATCCATACTTGTAACTGTTCATAAAGCTGCCTCCTGTTAAAATTAGCATTCTCCTGCACATAACCCTCTTCAAAGTCAGCCATAATCTTTCCAAGTTCTTGCCTATGTGTTGATGAGGGAATTGTAGAAGTCAGTACTGCTGCCAGATCGAAATGATGATCATCCATTCTTACTTCACCGAAATCAATAATGTAGATGGACTCTTTTGTAAACAACAAATTCCACATGCCAAGATCCCCATGAACGACTGAATGGTTCGTCTTGCGAAATTCCAGACACTCCTCTGTAAGCTGGGCTAACGTACGAACTTGTTCAGATGACGAAGCTAACACTACATTGGAAACCTCACCCCATAATTGAGATAAATCGAAACGATCTTCCATACCAGCAACCTTAAGATGATTCGTCGTACGATGAAAAAGACCGATCACCTGACCTAACCGAACAAAGTCAATGTTACTTTGGGAACGCAGAAGCAAATCCTCTATGTAGATCTGCAAATTATAAATCTCATTATTATATGTAATATACGGAATCTTAAATTTTGTCTGTACCATGGATGGTGAAATGTTTACGTTTGCCAATGCCTGAACCATTTCATACTCAATCCACGCCTGTTGTTCGTTCCTCAGTTTACGTAAAACGAACTTACCTTGTGTAGACTCGATCAACATCGCTTTAGAACTATTACCGTGTTCTATAGCATTAAATTCTACAATATTCCCAATGTCATATTGAACTGCCACGTAATGAAAAATTGTCATGCCTTCACCTCGTTTCTGATCCTAAGCGATCTATTCAACAGACAGATGCTAATCTCCTGTCTATATACACATGTTTACAAGTTGGAGATAATTCAGAATTATTCTGGATATGTTCGGGGTTTAATATAAAGCCATAAGGGACAGCGAGCCCATTAAACTAAACCAACCCCAACTTGAAGGAGAGATATATGATGAAAAAAAACATGAAGAAATCCGTAGCAACGATGATGGTACTGGGCATGACATTAACAGGAGCGACGGGCGTATTTGCCGGAACGCAGCTAGAGAAAATCTCTGCATACCTTAACCATGGAATCAGCTTCAATGTCGATGGAGCGGCTTACTCACCAACCGATGGCAATGGCAACAAACTCGCTCCAATTACCTATAACAACTCTACTTATCTGCCTGTACGTGCCCTTGCCGATGCGCTGCATGTGCCTGTATCCTATGATGGCAAAAAAGGTCAGGTCATTATCGGCCAAGCCACGAGCAATCCTTCGGCCTTGACGAATGTAACGTATAGCGCAGCACAAAAAGAGGCAATTCAAAAGGCTTTTGCACAATTCGATGGGTTCGAGACAGCTTATGCTCCTCAGCAGATGATTGCAGGTGATACTTTCAAAAGTGTAGGTGCGGGTGGCGACGGCGTAAGCTTTGTTTTCAACCATATGAAAGTGGATGTATCTCCAAGAGATTATTCGGACGGCTATACGAGCAAAGACGTGAAACTGTCCAATGGCGTTATCGCCAAATGGTACACACCCGATCAAACGGGCATGCTCACGTTCCAACTGGATGATCGCTACGTTACCCTTAGCTCGCCGGATCATAAGTTGAGTCAAGCTCAATTGCAACAAGTCGCGGTCTCTGTTCAAAAGGCAACTGGCAACAACGATCAAGGAATCACTTCATTCGCAGATGTGAACTACAGCAAGCAACAATTGGATAACATTCGCAAAGCATTTGCAAAGTTTGACGGGTTCACAACAGCCTATGCCCCACAACATATGGTTGCTGGAGATACGTTCAAAAGCGTAGGTGCAGGCGGTGATGGTGTAAACTTTGTTTTTAATCGTATGAATGTAACGGTATCTCCTAAAGACTACTCGTTCAGCTATGATGGCAAAACGGTAAAACTGCCTAATGGCGTATCCGCCAAATGGTATACACCAGACCAAACGGATATGCTCACGTTCAAGCTGGATGAACGTTATGTAACCATCAGTTCACCGAATAACCAATTGACTCACACTCAACTGGAGCAAATGGCGGTATCTGTACAAAAAGTGAAATAATCGATGCACGATTCTTATCATCGGAATAGAAAATAAAAACACACATCATTTCGGTCCCGCTCTATGAGTTGGGGCTGATTTGGTGTGTGTTACGTATGCTCAAGCTCTGCTTCAAAGACCTCTGCCTTATTCATGACCTTGCGAAGCCAGTAATACCGATGCAAGTCCATAATGAAGTGAAACACGACAAAGGCTATCATAGTGTATACACACATCAGCACAACAGACACAGTCTGTTGTGTAACAAAAGCCAAAGAAATATTGGCCAGAAGGTATGCTCCGCCCGTAATCATCGTTAATGTGGCAACAGGTACACCCGTGCTTTTATCCCTTTTTTTACGCTGAGGAGGCTGCTGCAGCTTACGCAAACGAAACTTCACGTATTGGAACAGGGCAAAACCATACACCGCAAATGATCCAATAGCGTACCAAGGTGTTGTCAGACCAAGTGTCACGTAGGCATACTTCTGTATAATCACCATAAATCCTACAGAACATACGATGCCAAATATGCCTCGGAACAATACATAATTCAGTTGGAGTCTGCGTGGAGCAACAATCAGAGCAATCGCCCATATATTCATAAAGGCTAGCGGTGGCACGAGAATATACGCATACAGCGATTGGAACGGGACACTGAACACGGGAATAAGCAGAAATACGTTAAGAAAAAACAGGACAAGTATACCTGCACTCAGCCGAATACCATCTACAGCATAGAGGACGTGAGCTGAATCCTCATACGGATTTGAACGTTTATTGTTCGCCACAATAGCTTTTCCTTGATAGATACGTTTCGTCATAACTACAATGTCCTGTCCGTTAAACGAACAACCCTGCGATAGTACATCGCATCCATGAGATCCTCCCAGTCGAGTTCACTGGCATTAACGTCTCGATAATACACCGCAGCAGCAGGCAAGAAACCAACCAGCGGCCCTGTACCACCACATATCAGACTCCCGCCGTCTCCCCCTTTAGGCATCACATCCCCAGCCGAATCTAGCGTAAGCTCATATTTGTAGGGATCACCAGCAAACTTTATGCCAAAGAAATTCGGCAGTTCCAGATCATAAGCACGATCATCCTTTTCTTCAACTCGTGAAGAGGCAGTCTCTGCCGATCCATCCACAATCTCATCCACGCCTTCCAGACTGCCAAAGTGCTTCAATCTCATTGTATAATCAAAGCTGTCTCCCCAGGGAAATAATGTGCGACAACCGCCGCCATAGATGTACTCCCATTCGTCTTCGGTCAGCAAACCAAAACCCGCCGCAGCTTCTTCCCTCACAATGTCTTCCAACTCTATTCCTTCGTTGAACCACAGGATTCGGACTTCATTCTCACTGTGGCGAATCAGACGAAATTGTTGATGCAATTCATATTCACGTATTTCCGACTGTTTAAACTGCTCCAGTGCTGCCGGAAAATCAGAATCTTCCTGCGCGAAGGCTTCCTCCTCGGACACTTCAATCCAGCCAAGTGAGATCAGTTCACATTCAACAAGCATGGGCGCAATGTTAACCGTTCTGACAGGTGACATCTGACTCGCCAGAAACGAATCCACGTCCTCCACACCATACTCACTGACTGTCCCATGCAGATCGGCTGAGGTCTCTTCGTTCATTCCATGTTGCCAACGATCCCAGCCGAGCGTGACTTGATCTCCAGGCACAAATACAAATCTAAGCCCATCCTCCGTAAATACACCTGTCTGGATTCGCTGACCGAATCGCTCAAATGTTTCAAGTCCTTCATATACCATACCTTCCGGTAACTGATGAACCAGCTTACGCATCCAAGCCTCTTTGTCCTGAGCATTCAACCCCTGCCACATGCCCCGTCTTAATGCTTCCATAACTCTCCCCACCTTTACTTATTCCCTGCGGCCTGCAACAGTTCCAGCAGTAATTCCTTCCGTTTTCCCTCTGCTTTGCGAGCCAGCGTTGCAAGCTTCTCCATCTTGCCGAAGATTGGGTAAAGTACATGTTCCACTTCGTAATGCTCAAGTTCTTGAATCTGTCTAACCAACAGTTCAAGTACTCCATCATTCTCCAGCTCAGGCTGAATCTTCAGCTTCAGACTATCGGTCGAACGACGCAAGCTGGCGACTAACGCAGGTATGGATTGTGCTGTTACACCCTGTAGTTCCACAAATGCTGCAATGAACTTATCCTGAATTAACTGATGCTCATCATCCACTTCACCCATGTAATATTCAACCAGCGGGAAATACCGCTCATCTACGAGCCCCAGTCCAAAGGTTGCATAACTGCCTGGCATACCGTTCTTCTCTCCCTCGGTATCCTCATAAAACTCAAACTCCTGGATAGCCTCACGCGCATACTCTTCCAGGAGTGGATGTAACTCCGGATACTCCAGTGCATTGGCAAAGAATCGGTGGGTATCCGACTTCGCGAGTCCTTTGATCGGCAAATACTGCTTTACGCTGGACTTGAGCTTGATCTTATAACTTTTCGGAAAGCCCTGTTTCAATAAATGAGTGATAAAGGTAAGTGCCTGTTGATAGGCACCCGGCACTTCCTTACGAATGTGAATGGTCATCAGAGCAAATACATCATTCGCTTTGCATTCCACTTCTTCCGTTTTCACATGAATATCCTCTTTCGCATACGTCCCGCTGCCTTCCGTCATCATCAGTGCCGCACGTCTGCTGCCGAGTTGCTTCGCAAGTTCCAGGAAAGTCTGACCTTGGGCTTTGCCATAACTCGGCTCAAAACGCAGAATCATGACCGCCGCATATAACAGCAGATCTATGGGGTGAGTCCCGGGTATTTGCTCCTTCTGCTTCTTATCCGACGATTGGTCTGTCTGTGATTCGACATCCCATTCCAACGTCGCTCCTGGCTTAAGCGAATATTCATTGGTACGATATTCAGAAGACTGCACATCATAATATTGTGGCAAAAACTGACTCTCCGCCCATGCCTTCAACGCACGAGTAATATCACCACGATGCTCGGCAAGTGCCTCCGGGCGACCCTGATTCAACTCTTGAATCCGGTCATACTGCCTGAGGACCCATGCTACATCCAGTTCAGGAAACAGTTTAGGGTCAAGCAGATGACGCGTCAAAAAGAAGGATTCCAACGGCTTTGTTGGATATGCACCGTTCTCCAGTTTCTGATCAATGTATGTATGAATACGCTCAAGCAACTGCTGCTTTTTCTCTTCATTGATATATTCCAGCAAAGTCAGTTGCAGCTTTCCTTCTGTTGTTGGGAATTTCCCGCGGAAGGTAAAGCGGTAGTCAATCAAAGGGGAATTTGCCAGCTTGTCCAATCTTTCCTGCACTACCTCTACAAGCTTAGGTCCAATCTCGTTACGAACCTGTTCCTCGGTAAAGGCTCCTGCCTGGTTCGATTTCAGACCATCATCCAAACCCAGATCCACACTGTCTACTGTAGTCCGTCCAGGTCTATAATCCAGCAATATATCATTGAAGATGCCTATTTGCAGCGTAGTTCGCTTCGTAACATTTTCCAAGTCATCCCGCTTTTCCTGTTCATCAAACCATTCATGAATTGTCGTCATCATCTCTTCCATTGCCTGGTCATAAAGTGTACTCATCTGATCTCCTGCCTTCCCATGCATCTAATGATGTTCATCAACCAAACTTGAACCTCTATGAATCCCCGATCAATCCGGGGCATCTCTGTTATAAATACGTATTGATGTTCGTATACTACCTATTATTTTACGCTCTCAAGTACACCGGGAACAATAAGGCAGCAGGGGGAGAAAAGGTGGTGAAAGATGCCCATAAGTGGTATTTAAGACACGCCCTAGTCAAAGAGATCTACAGATGCCTTTCACATCTATGTAGGCTCTCGGTATGCCCTCGCTATCATCATGCCCACGTTGTATAATCATTGTATTCCTTTTCAGGAGGTCAGACGAAATGAGCTACAGCAAATACTTCCCTTTGGAAAACTATTTGAATCAGGTTGCAATCACCCTTACATATGCAGAGCTTGAGGAAATTCTCGGATTTACGTTACCCCCTACAGCGTATAATCGCGAACAATGGTGGGTAAATAATTCCAATAATCATACACAGGCACTATCTTGGTTAAATGCCGGATGGAAGGTAGAGAATGTGATTTTAGGAAAAAACGTGACGTTTGTCCGCGGCGAGTCCTAAATGATTATGTATGATATAGATTGTTAGTTATAACTCCAAAGGCTCTATTGTTCCATAATTGTTATTCGAGACAAAAAAAGCAGGGTAGACTGATGAATCCATCAGCTCTCCCCTGCTCTGTAAATTAATTGACTGTCTTATACCACTCGTTCACTTCGGCGGTAATATCATCCCCGCCCATGGATTTCCACTTCGTCACAAACGCATCAAATTCCTCAATGCCCACCTGACCATAGATGATCTTGCTGAACGTATCCTTCTCCAGCTTGTCGATCGCGTCCTTCTTCATTTTCATCGTTTCGGTTGGAGCTCCCGTGAACTTGTTCTTGATCGCATTATCTTTATTCGCAACGACCACTTCAGCGGCCGCAAATACTTCAGGTTTGTTCGCAATCTTCGTATTTTTCTCAAAAGGCGTCTTTGGCTCTTTACCCTTCGCAAGTTCCGCCAGCGTATCCATCATCAGATTCGGAATCCGTGCACCATCATACGTAATCGTATATTTGAGTGGTGATACGCCGTCCTTCACTTCAGCTTCACCAATCACTTTGCCGTCCACAATGTCATAGTCATATCCTTGCGCAAATCCATGCTCGAACTCGCTGCCCACTTTCGGGTTGGCAAAATTGTCGAACAGATAATTCTGATATGTGAAGAAAATCTCCGGGTTCGCCATGTCTTTGTTAATCAGCACAACGCCGTTACTTGCACCAGATCCATGTTGGTGGCTCTCACCTGTTGGCCCTGTAGGTAATGCAATGGCTTTGTACGTGGCACCATCCACATTTTTCTTCACATCATCAATCGGCCAGTTCGGCATCCAGTGTGGTCCCACGATAATGCCTGCTTTACCTGCGGTAAACAGTTCTGCTGCCTTGATCTCGTCATAAACGCCAGCTTCTTTGGGCAGGTAACCTTTGGACAACCAATCCTTCATCGTCGCAAGGCCTTCCTTCACACCTGGCTGAATGGAACCATATTGCAGTGTTCCGTCTCCGGCATCATTCCACTGTCCAGGCATCGTGTTGTACATACCGAAGATCCAGCCGGATTCCGTCATCCAGGTATTAAGTGCATTCTTCATGCCGACGGTCAGACCATACGTATCTTTCTTGCCGTTCCCGTCCGGGTCCTGATTCGTAAAAGCATCCATGACCGTAACCAGCTCATCGATCGTTTTCGGTTCTTCCAGTCCCAGCTTCTTCAGCCAGTCCTCCCGGATAAACATGACCGAATCGCCATTGTAGGCATAATCGAAGATTGGAATGCCGTAACGCTCGCCCTCATACATGTACGGATACCATTCTTCCGGTGCCGATTCGGATGCCTGTTTCCATGTGTCCGAAGCATACTTGTCAAACAACTCGCCTGCATTGGCAAACTTGCCGGATTCAATTAATTCCCGCACCAGATTGTAGTCCCCCCGAATGGATACAATATCCGGCAGTTCCTCGTTAGCCGACAGGGACAAGCGTAATTTCGTGTAAAATGCATCATTCGTTACCGATACAGCCCACGGTGTGGTCAGATCGATGCCGAGTCGTTCCTTGGCCCATTTCGTATGCACATTGTTCTGTGCCGTTTCCCCATTCTTGAATTTCGTATCATCATTCCAGGCCCGCAGATAACTCATCTGTACCGCAGGTTCATACTTCCCGTCTTGCAGAGCAAGTGGTGCAGCAGCTTCCTTGGCCGGTTCTTCCTTGGCCCCCGAACTGCATGCCGTTACAGCAACCATCGTTATTGCGAGTAATGCCGTCATCATTTTTCTATACATGAACTAACCCCTCCTCAGGTAACTTGGATACCCTTATGTGCCAAATGCACCTTACATGAAAAGGATAGTGCAGCCGGGGAGGCAAACATATATCACAATTTCAATGTTCATATCGATTTGTTAACCGTTCCGAAAATCTTGCGGGGTTAGTCCATAATGTTTGCGGAACACCTGAATGAAATAAGGGGTGTTGTTGTACCCCACTTCCTGACCGACTTCATAGATCTTCATCGCTGTATGCTTGAGCAAATGAACCGCACGTTCCATTCTGGAACGGATAATATAATCACTGATGCCTTCACCTGTGGATTGTTTGTACATTTTGGACAGATATACCGGGTGCAGATGTACCTCTCCGGCAATGACCTGCAACGACAGATCCTCGCCCAGATGATGATCAATCCATTGCTGCACCTGCCGAATCAGCGTTGATCCGGCATCCTGACCCGCATCGCTGGTGCTCTCAGCCCACTGCTGCATCACAGACCGAGTCCATGTTTCCAGACTGCGCAGCGAGATACCATAGCCGTCCTTGAGCAATTGCTGATACTGCTCGCCAAGCACTTCGGTTAACTGTCTTCCTTCCCGATGAGCCATCGTTGAGAATGCTGCCGCCAGATAATGAAAAGCCACATACACATGCTCCGGGAACACACTGTTCGACAGTTCGGCAAAGATCTGATCAATCTTGCGGTGTGCATCCTCCATGCGCCCCGCTTCCATTAATGTCGTTAGACCCGGAGGTTCATACAGTGCCGCAAGTGACTTCAATGTAGCCCCACTGGTTCCTGCCGCCGCATTCAGATGCAAGCCTTTGCCGGCCTCTGCCTGCTTGCGAAGTGCACTCACGGCTTGATGATAGAGCTGGGGCACCTGATCAGGAAAACGTCCCATACGACTAACGGACAGGGAAATGGTCGCGTTCAGATACTGCCTTACACTGTGGATCAACCGCTCTCCAAGTCGGCCCATTAACATTTCCGGTTCGGATTGGGTTTGTTTGGGACTCGCCATAAAGACCAGATCATCGTAGGCGTCATCCGTATGGCAGAGATGATAGGTACTGCCGTAGATCTCTTCCACCACATTGGAGATGGCGTATTTCATCAGTCGAAACGCTTTATGTGTAGGTTGATGGTCATCATACCGGATGAGCAGCAGTTGCATTTTATCCTGTGGACGGAACCCGATCTCCAGTTGCTCAAGCTTGCCTACAAGTTCAGCATCCGCAAATTTATGCCCTAACAGTACATCCTTCATCAGCTCCGCCCGCTTCTCCGGCAGATGTTCCCTCACTGAATACATGGCCCGCTGATGCAGCATTTGTTTCTCACCCTCCAGGCGAATCTGCACGGCAGCCTGCTGCACGGATTCGATCAGTTCCTCATCCCTGACCGGTTTGAGCAGATAACTGACTGTCCCATGTTTGAGCGCCTGCTTCGCATAATCGAAGGAAGCATGCCCCGATAAAATAATACATTTGGTCTGTTCCCATTTTTGCCTGATGTGACTGACCAGATCCAGACCGGACAGCCCCGGCATGCGGATATCCGTGATAATAATATGGACCTGATGTGTTGCCATATGTTCCAGTGCCTCTTTGACTGAATAAGCTTTGAATACCTGACCAATCCCGTGTTCTCTCCACGGTATGGAGACAGCGATCGACTCTACTGCGGAATGTTCATCATCCACGACCATCAGATTCATCATGCGGTTGTTCCTCCTCAAACCATCGAATTTCTACACTAAGTCCACCATAGGGAATCGCTCCAAAATGAAGGCCTGACGAGAGACCATATCGCGTAATGAGACGCTGGTGTACATTCCATGTACCCGTTCCGATCTCTTCGCCCATCGGTTCATTGATCTCCCGTTCCAATTCCGCAATCTCTTCCGCTGTCAGCGTGACACCGTCATTGTCTACAAACAGGCTATATCGGGTATATTGGCGACCCTCAATATGTTCGGGTACCGCCATCCCCGTTACGACGACATGCCCACTGCCTTCCATCGGCTCAATGCCGTGGATTACCGCATTTTCTACAATAGGCTGAATGAGCAGTCGCGGAATATGGAGTTGCGTCAGTTGCTGCGGTACAGCAATCTCGTAGGTCAGCCGGTTGGTCCGCATCTGTTGAATGGACAGATAATGGTCCAGCAGCCGGATCTCTTCTTCCACTGTCGTCATGTCATTCTCGCCCCGCGTAATGTAGCGATAGTAATCTCCCAAACTTAGCGACATGGCAATAACCGCTTCCCGGTTGCCGAGCTGGGTCATATTTTTGATATAAAACAGGCAGTTGTACAGGAAATGGGGATTGATCTGTGATTGCAAATGTTTCAGTGTTGCTTCCCGTGACCGGATACGTTCCTCATATACTTTCTCGATCAGTTCCTGAATCTGCTCCGCCATATGGTTGAAACTCTGGGTCAGGTACGCGAATTCATCACGGGAGTGATCGACTGGAATCCGTGTGGACAACTGGCCTTTGCGAATCTGTTGCAGCCCTCTCATCAAGCGATGGATGGGCACCTGAACTTTTCGATACAAAAGCAGTGCAGCCCCGATACTCAGCACGAGCAGTAACAGAATGGAGGTAATAAACATATTTCGGCTCTTATCCATCGGGTTCAGCAGATCATCCAATACCACTGGGTTCACGTATACTGCTTGCAGTTGTTTGGAATGCACGTAACTGACCAGATACTGTTTGTCGCCCACTTCCAGCTGATGATTACCTTCCCTCTCCAGTCCGTTAAAGGGGATATCTCGCATGATCGCTTCGACCAGTTCAGGGTCCGCCGTACGGTTCAGCAACGGATCGTTACCTGGTACGAGCAAGAAAGGATCTCCGCCCTGCGTTTCTTTAAAATCATCCAACATGGCAACGATGTTCATCGGGTCGAAATTAATCTCCATCACCGTTCGCACGCCTGTGTTCACCGGTTTTTCATTCCACTCGTAGTTATCCGTGAAAAAGTAGGTGAAACTCCCCTTCTCCAACTGCCATTGGCCTGGTTGCGGAAACGTCAACATCTTCTCATCGTAGACCGTCCGGCTGGACATGGTGGACAACACAAGTTCCGCTTGCGGCAGCACAATGGTAATATCGTTCTTCCAACGGCTGGTGGACTGGTACAACGATAATTTGTCGAGAATATCCAGATAGATGCTGTTTTTCTCATATTGGCTGGTTGATTCCGTCATGTAGCGGTAATGCAGAATACTCGGATCTCGCAGCAACGTCAGGCCATACAGCGAAAGCTGCTCAATATTTTTATCCACCTGAGAACTGAAATAATTGAACTGGTTCAGACTCGATTGCTGTTTCTCTTCGACGACCATATCCACATTTGCCTGGTTCGCGTACGTATAGAGCAGCAGAATGGGTACGAGCAGGCAGATTAAGAGAATGACCGTCTTCGCAAATACTGTGAATTTCATCGTTTCACCCTGTCCCTGAATTTGAAGTCGTTCTATACCGAAGTCCTATTTTATATTGAAAACCCTTACATTTCTAGTTGATTTTATATTCGCACGCTTTCCTGCAACTTGTAATCCCCTTATACTGAGTGAATCAACATTTCGTGAGGGGGCTCTGTGATGCAACTGACAGAACAAGGCATTTTGCATATTGAAGAAGAAGATATCTCCAGCTTGTACTGTTACCGGGACATGGATGGCATGGCTTTTGATGCTTCGTTCCTGTTTGAGTTACAGCTTCAGGCATTAACGTTGCCACCTGGCAGCGTTCGTGGGATTCAGTTTGATTTTGAGGAAGAAGAGGCCCCCCTCTATGAAGAAAGGGAACGTCTAGTGGCCGAGGTGCAGTCAGCGGTTCGTACCGTTGATGCGCAGTATGATGGCTCGATTGTGAAATGATATTGGGACGTTCAGCTTAACAAGTATGTAGATGACGGACAGCAGGAGCTAACCTGATGACAGGAGCATTGGACTTTCGAGTCGGATGCTCTTTTTTGCTGTTTCCATCAACAAGTTAATATTTCAACATCCGCATTGAAATGTTGTTCTATAGTCCGCCCTTTTCCATTGCTATAATTCAGTTGCTCCACTCTGTGCAGAGGCTTGCTCGCCTCATGTTGTCAGGGTTGGACGAGATAAAGGAGGGACCCTGATGGCTATCGAACAACCGTTAACAACCCATACGCCGGTGCGAAAAATGACACCCCATCCACGCAAACGTACCCGCTGGAATTTCAAACGCACGTGGCCGCTGCATCTGATGCTGCTGCCTGCTGTACTGCTCACATTGCTGTTCGCCTATGTGCCCATGGGCGGCATTATTATTGCTTTTCAGGATTTTAAACCGTGGCTGGGGTTCACTGGCTCCAAATGGGTGGGCTGGGACAACTTCCGGTTCATGTTCGAATATCCCGACAGCGTTCAGGTCATCTGGAACACGGTACTGATCGCTTCAATGAAAATTGTGGCCGGACTTATCGCCCCTGTGGTGTTCGCCATTTTACTGAATGAGGTTCGAAACTCCACGTTCAAACGTTTCTCACAGACCTTGGTGTATCTGCCCCATTTCCTGTCCTGGGTTGTCCTGGGCGGCATTCTGCTCGATATGTTATCACCAGAAGGTGGACTGGTAAACCAGGTGTTGGCGGCGGCCGGTGTTGAACCGATCTTCTTTCTGGGGGATGGCGACTGGTTCCGTGTAACGGTGGTTGTCAGTGATGTATGGAAGGAATTTGGATTCGGCACGATTGTATTTCTGGCAGCACTTGCGGGCATTAACCCCGCATTGTATGAGGCTTCTGAGGTAGACGGGGCAACGCGGCTCAGACAGACATTACATATTACCCTGCCTGCACTTGTGCCGATGATTATCGTGGTAGGTACGTTATCGCTGGGCAATATCCTGAATGCAGGCTTTGACCAGATCTTTAACCTGTACAATCCGCTGGTATATGAGAAAGGCGATATCATCGATACCTTTGTCTACCGGATGGGAATTCTGAATGGCAAAATGAGCTTTGCGACCGCTGTTGGACTATTCAAATCATTTGTCGCGATGTTCCTGGTCATCTCTGCGTACCGGATGGCGTACAAAATCGCCAATTATCGTATTTTCTAAAAGGGTTAGCATAATGCATTAAGGAGGAATCAAGGTGTATCACAAAACAACCGGGTACCGTATATTCAATGGTTTCAACCTGATATTCATCGCGGCCGTCTCCATCCTGTGCATCCTGCCGCTGGTCCATATTCTGGCGGTTTCCTTCAGTGGTAAGGCGGCAGCATCCGCCAATCTGGTGACACTTTGGCCGATTGATTTTACGGTGGACGCGTACACCAAAACATTTGGTAACAGTAACTTTCTCAGTGCACTCTGGATTTCAGTCCAGCGTACGGTTCTGGGCACACTGCTCAGTATGACACTTGTCTTCCTGACGGCTTATCCGTTATCCAAGGAAAGTCTGCACTTCAAGGGACGCTCGTTATATGCATGGTTTTTCATCTTCACGATGCTGTTCAGCGGGGGATTGATTCCGTCCTATATTTTGATTCAGAAGCTTGGACTGATTAATACGATGTGGGCACTGATTTTGCCAGGAGCGGTCGCTGTTTGGAACCTGATTTTGATGATGAACTTTTTCCGCAACGTACCGAAAGAGCTGGAAGAAGCTGCATTCATTGATGGGGCCAATCATATCACGACCCTGTTCAAAATTTATCTGCCTGTATCCATGCCAGCGATTGCGACGATCTCTTTATTCACGATGGTAGGTCAGTGGAATTCCTGGTTTGACGGGCTGATCTATATGAATGATGCTTCCAAATACCCACTCGCCACGTTAATGCAGACCATAATCGTGCAGCAGGATTTCTCCAACATGAACGTGGATGCAACGCAGCTCCAGAACATGTCTCAACGTACGGTGAACGCGGCTCAGATCTTTATTGGCGCTCTGCCGATTCTGCTCGTGTATCCGTTCTTGCAGCGTTTCTTCGTAAAGGGAATTGTGCTCGGGGCGGTAAAAGAGTAAGGCAAACACATGGAATCCCGTTATGGGATTCTTCTTCGTTCTATAAGTGCATTCTATAGCTCATGATTTCAGTTGTTTTGAGATTTTTCTGCTGCGAATAGCGTTGTTATATTCATTAATTAATTCATCCAGCACCATGGATTGGCGAATAACCTCCGGATGCCACAGTTCCGCATATTGATCAGCAATCTGGTAGAGCCTTTGCCGTGCATGTTCGATACATTCCTGAATGGTTTCCGGATTATGTACCATACTCCCGCCCCCTGTTATCCTTGAATATCATCATCCAAAAAAGACCATCTAATATAATATTCGGAACAATAGGGGGTTTGGATTACCCCAAAATTAAAATTTTGGTTATTTTTTCTTGTAAATTTATTATTAGCGTGGATCACGTGAGTTGATGTGCATATATGTTCAATGCAAATAAACCGGATCGGCTGTCGCCTGTCCGGTTTTATTTATGTTATTTTTTCCAGAACAACTTCACATGCCAAGATGAATATGAGCAGACTCAACAGCTTACTTACGCTAATCGTCATATTCGGTAAAGAAAACATCCTCAAGAACGGCCTTGGCCTTCTTCAGATCACGGGAATTCAGCGTATGGAGCATCCCCATAATTTCATTCATTTCCTCGTTAATGGTCGCTGCTACCGTATTCTCATTATCATTTGAAGCTTCATCGGGGTATGGTCCCCCTTCACTAGTAACCATGGATGGACCGTCTTTTTCCGAATGGAACCAGGAGGCCTTCACGGTATCTCGAAGAGCGTTCACTAAGAACTGCAGTTCATCTTCGGTATATCGCTGCAAAAAACGATTTGCCCCAAGATCAATTTGTTGATGCATGGCTTGATGCAAACGATAAATACCTTGACCAAGTTCTGTCATGCGAAACAATACTTCTTTTTTATTATCTGGCAGGTATTCAGGCAAGATGATATTTTTTTGCACCAGCCTTTTGGTGATTTTGGAAACGGTGCCCTTGGAAAATCCGAATTGTTTTGAAATGGTTATCCCATTTACAGGTTCAAGTGTTCCGATCGCATCCAGCACATGCAACATGGTAACCGTCATTTCTTCGATTAACTCTTGAACTTCCGGATTAGGGTTGTGCTTAAGCAACCATTCCTTCTCTTCGTCATCTTCCGATTGGAATTTAATCTGTATGTCTTTCACAGCTTCCAGCACTTCATCAATCAATTGCTCTTTATTGTGAATGTTTGATGGCTTGATCATCCTTTTTCCTCCAACATTAATGAACTTCCTCCCAGTATATCAAGGACAGGTACACAATTAAAGTTTCCTAGGAAACAATATTGACAAAAGAGAAGAACGTAACCTATTATTGTTGCAAGGAAACTTATTGTTTCTTAGAAACAATAAGCCGAGCGCTTCATGATCCTTTATTAAAGAGAAACAGAACTTTATTTTAGCCAATTTAGAGAGGAACATTACAAATGACAGATATACGATTCAAGCCATCACAAGAGAAGGGACAAACGGGTGTGAGTCCATTGAGGGAGGATTACGATATCGACGTATTGGTTGCAGGTGCTGGTCCGACAGGATCTACATTAGCAGCAGATCTGTTGCGCCGCGGCCTTCGTGTACGACTCGTTGACAAGGCTCCTCACGCCTTTAAGGGCTCCCGTGCCAAGGGAGTACAGCCGCGAACCCAGGAGGTGTTGGAGGACCTTGACGTGCTGAGTGATGCTCATACAGAGGGAAGTTCCTACCCTCTTGCGGGTATACATCTCGGGCCGATCACCGTGCCATGGCGAATGCAACAACGGAATAAACCAACACCAGATGTACCCTATCCGAATATTCTTCTGCTGGCTCAGCACCGCACGGATGCCATCCTGCACCGCTTGCTCGAACGTCTGGGACTGAATATTGAATTTAACAACGCGGTGGATTCTTTTGAACAGGATGCCCATGGGTTGACGGTGACGCTCTCTTCAGGGGAAAAGATTCGCAGCAGATATCTGGTGGGGGCAGACGGAGGTTCCAGCACCGTTCGTAAAGGTACAGGTATTCGATTTATCGGAGAGACCAACGAATCAGATCGTATGCTTATTATTGACGGTACAATCGATGGCTTGTCTCGCAGTCGTTGGCATATGTGGCCACGCACAAAAGGTAAATTTGTCGGAGCATGTCCTTTGCCACACTCCCAACAGTTCCAAGTCATGATCAGGTTGGGAGCAGACGAGAATCCAGACTTGAATGAGGCTGTACTGGCCGCTCAGTTCCACAAGCTTACCGGTTTCCGCCTCTACGACATTACTTGGAGTTCCGTATTCCGTCCCAACGTGCGACTGGCTGAGCACTATCGGTCAGATCGTGTCTTCCTTGCAGGCGATGCGGCCCACGTCCATACCCCAGCCGGTGCACAAGGACTCAATACCGGTGTACAAGACGCTTACAACCTCGGCTGGAAAATAGGTCAGGTTATTGCCGGCGCACCTGATCGCCTGCTTGACAGTTACGAAGCGGAACGTCAACCCATAGCCGCACGCGTTCTTGGAAAATCCAGCGAGTTGTACGCCAAGCTCGATAATAAACGTCTCGCCAGTCTCAAACGTGGTGACGAAGAACGACAGCTCTCACTATCGTATCATGGTGGGCCACTTAGCTCTCAGAATGCATCAACGACCAAGTCACTTCAGGTCGGAGATCGAGCTCCCGATGCTCCATGCATCGGCCCAGGCGGTGTAAGACGACTATTTGAGATCCTTCGTGGACCGCAATTCACATTGCTTGCCTTTGGGGCCAATGCCGCTAATATTCTCCCAGAGTTGATCTGGCCAACCAGCGGTGCTAAATTACACAGATACATCGTTAGTCTCGGCAATGAAGCCGAACAGAATGTTATCAACGATACCACCCAAAAACTGACCGAGATCTACGGCATTAACAGCGACACGCTGATACTGATTCGACCCGATGGTTACATCGGCAGCATCATTCAGGGCGACTGGCAGGTGGAATTTGAAAGTGCGATTAAGATGATTAGTCCACCATGTTCAGGGTAGGGTCTCGAACTTTGTTTCAAGCAAAGTAGCGTTCCTTCCGGGCCGGGGTGTCATATCAGAGGAACCGCCAGCTCCACTCATCTTAAACCTATGTCGTCAAAGCGATTGCCTATCGTCTCTGGAAAGACACGTTTAATGGCATCAATGGCACGTTGTTCCGCCGCCCCTGCCTTTCGGATAAGCTTAATCACGTTTTGCACACAGTCTGGTTCTCTCGAATCCCAAGAGATGGAGTCATCTATCACCTCAACGATCATTGTATACAGGTTTGCGAGTAGCTCATACTCGTTTATTACCTGATCCATTTGAATTGACAGATGCTTAAGTCCTGCAACATAAGAGGCAATATCCAGTCTTGATTTGGCATAATAGCGCAGTACAGTTGCCGCTTGTTCTGTGTCATATGCTCCAGACTGCAAAGTAGCAGCCATAACCGTATACGCAGCCGCTCCACAGGCATAATCCTGGGACGGCAGCATGTAGTCATGGGTTTCCCATTTGTACACGGCCTGGATTAACGATTCCTTGCAGACTTCCCATTGATCTATCGGTGCACAAGCTTCCAGCACCTGATAGTACCAGTAGGGTGTACTGTTTCTCCCCAACGAATCATAGGGCAGACGAATGACTTCATTCCCCTTACTTTCACAGATGAATAGCACCCGTTCCACATCATCATATCCAGTAACAATGACAAATTGATCATGCCAGAGAATCGCACCTACGCCCCGGTTAATGGACGCCTTGATGTCCAGCACGGCCTGCTTCTGATAGAGCGGAAAAGTCGGTTCAAATGAAAATCCACCATGTTGTCCCGTTGTCACGCCAATGAAGTCAGCTGCGACAAAGTTCTCTGCCATCCAGTTGTATGCCGAGATTGATTCTGCGGTCAGACGCCGATCCACCACTAATCGGAAAACACTTGCCGTCATACCTGCAATCATGTGGCGCGGGAAATCCATCCACTGTGTGTGCAATAAAATGCGGTACATCGCATCTGTATACGAACCCACACCGTTCCATGATAGGTGTGCATCAGCAGAGGTTGGGGCTTGCGGGAAGCGAATCCAGTCCTGCAATACTACTTTTGTCGCCATCATCCTTCACTCCCTTCCTCTCTCATCCTATCGTGCTGAATGTGCTCCCCACCGTGGTATAGTGGACCTTTTACGGTCAGGATATTTTCTGGATATCAATCGAAAATAATCAATAGCCTGCTCTTCTAATGCTTTCGCCTTCACTAGTACCTGTGCTAGATCTTCTGTGGTATCTGGTCTTAGGACACGTCTATTCTCCTGCTGAACCATATATCCTTTCATTTGGTCAATTAACGTCCCAAGCTGTTCATAACATGTACAAGCCTGGTCCAGTTCGTTCCATATCCCTCGAACATCCTGCAAATACATTCTTATTTCGGTTCGCGAATGGCAGAAGGATTCCAAAATATAACCCGCACCCGACTCATCAAAATCTCCACTCCGCAGGGCCATTACCCACACATCATATGCCTTTCTACCTGAAGCAATATTCTGATCAGGTAACAGACGATAGGGAATATCCCAATCCTCAATCGCCATTCGCAGGGATTCCAGCAGCATCTGTTGTTCAGAGATGCGGACCTGATCACCAAATACCTGACAATACCAAAATCCGGTAGAGTTTAAGCCGAAATTGTCATACAACAAAATCTGCGGTTCCTTGCTCCATCCGTCTTGCACATAAAAGATGCGGTCACGGTCATCATATCCATGAATAACACCGAACTCAGGAATCCAGTAAATCACACCAGTGCCTTCATCAATACTACGTCTCACCCAATTCACTGCATCCTGCTGGTAATAACCGAACGTGGAGTGACGTGTACGTCCCCCATCCCAGATCGTGAATATTCCCAGGTTATCGACTCCCGGACGATGTGCTTCCCCCCATTGTCCATACGCTGTAACCGACATGGGAAGTAGTCTGCGATGCACCGCCAGCTTGAAAGCCATGCCCGTATATCCGGCAAGTACAACCTTGGAACCTTGAAACTGGCCCGTATGGGTTAGTATCGCATGCAGACTATCCACGTATGATTTGGACTCCCGCTTCATGATGAGGTTATTTAACACGACTTCAGCCAAGGGAAAAGCTCCTCTCCATGGTGGTTTTCCTGATGTATTTACGAGAAACAGCAGCTTGCTCTGCATCTGCTCGTTTGTTGCCTGTTTACAGACTCACTCTATGTTCCAAGCCTGTGGATCAACCCTTCTGCG
>Ga0209437_100296_pt1 | contig 70722 bp, 71 predicted proteins | sample AraplaL_Cvi_mTSA_FD_184266 | JGI IMG/M metagenome (GOLD analysis project Ga0209437, IMG submission 184266) | Arabidopsis root microbial communities from the University of North Carolina, USA - plate scrape CL_Cvi_mTSA (SPAdes) (version 2) | ecosystem: Host-associated > Plants > Roots > Endosphere...
CCGATGAACTCGGCGAGGCCGACAGACGACGCTTGAACGAGATCCTGCTGTTCTCGATGAATATGGAACACGCCGGCGACGTTCTCGATCAGAACCTCTTGCCGCATCTGGCCAAACGTCTGCGCCGAGGTCTGAACTTCTCGAAAGAGGGCCAGCTTGAATTGGCGCGGCTGTTCGATCGATTGCAGACGAACCTGCGCACGACGGCGGCCTTGCTCATGACCCAAAACGAGAGCACCGCTCGCATGCTGGCGGAGGAGAAGGTTATCTTTCGCAAAGCGGAACGCGAGGGTACAGAGGCTCATTTCCAACGCCTGCGGCAAGGCGGGATCGAGACCGTCGAGACCAGTTCTCTTCACCTCGACCTGCTACGTGATCTAAAACAGATCAATTCCCATCTGGTCGCCGCTGCCGCCTATCCCGTTCTGGAGGAGCGCGGCGAACTCCTGCAAAGCCGGACCCCAGGCCCGGCTCCACCGGTTGCAGTGACCGCACATGAGTAAAAAGACCTATCTCAGCCGTTTGGCGGACGCGGCAGAAAAGCTCTTCACCGGTCGGTCGATCGAGCAATATGCCGCGATCTGCTATAGGCGCTCGCCGGTGCTGAAAGATGTAGAAATCCTGCTGATCACCTCGCGCGACAGCCGTCGGTGGATCATTCCAAAGGGATGGCCGATCGTTGGCAAGCTGCCGCATCAGGTCGCCGAACGTGAGGCCTGGGAAGAGGCCGGCGTTAAGGGAAAGGCCAGGAAGAAGAGTTTTGGCTATTACACTTATTTGAAGTCTCTCGATACCGGCGATACTGTCCCCGCCGTCGTTCAGGTCCATCTGCTTGAAGTCGCCGAATTGGTCGAGCGCTTTCCCGAGCGCGGTCAGCGCCAGCTGCAGTGGTTCTCGCCCAATGAGGCCGCCGCTCATGTCCGCGAGCCAGAGTTGAAAAGCCTGATGCGCAGGGTCGATATGGTGCTCAAAGAGAATAAGAAAAACAAAGTATGAGCCCTTCGAATGGGAGGGCGATTGGCCTAGAGGTCGTGATCACCACCGGCCGGCTTTTTGACGAAAAAGGCCATTATGACCGCCGCTATGGAGATGATCGCGCCACAGAAGAATGCTGTCCGGATCCCGGCAGTCGTCGCTGCCGCAACCGTAACGCCGTCGGACATAGCATTTGAACCGGTCATCGTCATGACGGCAACGAAGAGCGCGGTACCGGCCGCACCGGCTACCTGTTGCGTGGTACCGATCATGGCGCTTCCGTGAGAATAGAGGGTCGAGGGAAGGGCGCCCAAGCTGGCAGTGAAAAGGGGTGTGAACATCAAGGCGAGACCGATGCTGAGAATGACATGGGCGATCAGCATCCACCAGAATGACGTCCCCGGTTGAATGAACGTCAAGCTCCACATCAGCAGGCTAAACAGGATCGCGCCTGGCACGACGAGCGGCACTGGGCCATACTTGTCGAACAGGCTGCCGACCGTTGGCGCGCACAGCCCCATGATCAAGCCGCCGGGGAGGAGCAGGAGGCCTGTCTCGAGTGTGGTCAGTCCCAGCACGTTCTGAAGATAGATCGGCAGCAGGATGAAGACACCGAACATCGACATCATCAGGATCGCCATCATCATCGCCGGAATGGTGAATGCCTTTATCGTCAGGGTGCGCATATCCAGCAAGGCCTGATCATGTCTTTGGAGCTGCAATTGCCGCAGGATGAAAATCGCGATGACGGCAGCTCCCACGATCAGCGGAAACCAGGGGGACACGATCGGCGTGTGAACCGCGGCCTCGCCCAAACCGCTCAAGCCGTAAACGAAGCAGCCGAAACCGAGGGCAGAGAGAGGAATGGACAGGACATCAATCGGCGCTTTTTTCGGTTCCGTGATGTTGCTGATCTTCCAGGCGCCGAGCGCAAGCGCTGCCAGGGCGATTGGCAGGACGAGCAGGAACAGCCAGCGCCAATCGAGCGCGCTTAGGATAAGGCCGGAAATGGTCGGCCCAATGGCGGGCGCCACGGAGATGACGATTGAGATATTGCCCATCGTCTTCCCACGCGATTGGGGCGGCACCAGGTGCATGATCGTCGTCATCAGGAGTGGCATCATGATCGCGGTGCCCGAAGCCTGCACGATGCGGCCGATGACGAGCATCGTGAAGCCCGGCGCCAGCGCCGAAATCAGTGTACCGCCGCTGAACAGCGACATGGCCAGGATGAATACCGGTCGTGTGTTCAGCCGTTGCAGCAGATAACCTGTCACCGGAATGATGACGGCCATCGTCAGCATGAAGGCAGTGGTCAGCCACTGCGCTCGATTCGCGGAAATCTTGAGATCGGCCATCAGGTGCGGCAGGGCGACGCCCATGATGGTTTCATTGAGAATGACCACGAAGGTCGACACCAGAAGAAGACCGATAACCAGCCTATTGCGGGCGTCATGGTCCTCTGGGGCCGGGAGATTGTCGGCAGGTGAAACGGCTTGGGAATCAAGAGACATCGAGACGCCTTCGAGGAATAGAGAAAAGACCAGCTCACAAGCACTGAGCTTCACTATGACGTTCGAGCGAAAGACTATCCGACAAGCTTGGCGATATTTTTCCCGCACGCGGCAATTACTGCACGATATTATTCCGAGGATGACACTCTCAGCCGCGCGAAGATTTCCGTCCACTCTTCAGCGGCTTCATGATGACGACATCGTCGGCCATAGGAACGAAGAACTCACAAATATCGCAAGACAACGCTTCCGCTATTTTCTCAAGGGTCGTGACGGTCGGGTTCTTGTTGCCGCGTTCGAGATAGCCCACATAGGAGCGCTCGACGTTGGCCTCAAGCGCAAGGTTGTCCTGCGAGATTCCCCGCATAACCCGTATTCGCCGGAGATTCAGTGCCACTCGCTGCCGTGTATCCATGGCGGAAACACAGCATTGATAAAACCACGTGTTATAGAACTACGAATGGCGATTTTGAACGAACCAGAGGTAGCGTCGGCGGCCTCGCAGGGCAAAACGCGAGCGAAGGCGCAGGAGGTGCATGAAGTGGTGCCCGACGAAACGGCCGATTTACTGATGGCTCTGCTCTTTGCCGTCAGGAAAATCGTCGAGAGCGGAGTGGAGGGTAAGCGGCGTATAGCGAAGACCTACCGCGAGGCACGTTCACTGATAGCAACGATAGATCGTGACCGCGGTTCGGCTCGCCCGCGGATCGAGGCATGTCTGAAGCACTTCAACATTCATAAGAACGCCGACGACGCAGCTGCAGCGGGGTGGATGCTGGCTGCTATCCAGGAGCGGGTGAGCGAACGTGACCTTTACGGTTGGCGTAGGTTGAAGGAAATCGTCGACGTGGCGGTGCAGGAACTCCTCTTGTCCGAACAGCTGCCCGTTCATTGAGCCGCCGAAACTTCGTTCGTTACAGCAAGCCTGATGGACTGACCAACCCGCCTTCCTTGGTGACGATGGTCGATCCATAGGGCTCGCGGGCCATGATGACCAACGCATCATCCGGCAATGGCCGGGCAAGATCCTTCGCCTCCTCCCATGGCGCCCTCATCCAGATGTCGGTCTCTTCCCTGGTCAGCAGAAGCACTGGCATAGCCTTGTCGTGAATGGGTTTGACGAGATTGTTCGGATCGGTGGTCAGAAACCCGTAGAGGTCGTCGGTCGTCAGCCCATCCTTCACCTTACGTACGGAGGTCCATTGCGGAACATGGATGCCGGCAAAGAACATCAGCGGCTTGTCTTCGTTGCGCGCGAACCAGGCATTCGGCACATTGCCGCCCGGCTCTTGGCTGGCCGGATCCGGCTCGGCAAAGCTGGTGACCGGAACCAGACAGCGGTTCTCGACGCCGAACCAGCGCCTCCAATGTGCAAGCTTGAGATTGCGAATATTGGTGACACCGCGGTCGGCCTGTTCGCGCAGCAGCTGCTCGAAATCAACCTCCTTGCCTTTCGCACGCAGCTTCTCGGCCTTGGCTTCGGCCGCTTTCACGAGAACGAAGGGTGGAGAGGGCAGTCCCCAGCGGGCATGGACGAGCTGTTTCTTACCATCGGCGGTATTCCGGACGATTGGTCCCATCTGGTCCGGGTTCATCTGATAGGCCGGCATCAGGTTGATCAGGCTCTCGGCGTCCTGAGCCCACTTGTTCACCCAGTCCTTATCTTCCATGCGGTATAAGTTGCACATCGACGCTCCATCTCCCTTGAAGCCGGCGGACATGGTAGCCGACGAAGCGTAGAAACGCCAATTGATGACTGTCAATGGATCGGCTTCGAAACTTTTTCGAAAGCTGCGCCAGCGTGTGTTCGAAGTCATGTCCATGATTCCCAATGCGAATCTTAAAGTTGACTAAAATAGAGGAATAATATTCCTATTTCGGGTTACTTGACACGCAGATCGACATGGAACATTTAGTGAACAAATAGACTTGACCGATAGGACGTCGATACCAACACGACCTTGCAGGGACCCGTGAATGATGACTGCTGCCCGCGATAGGGTGATATCCGATCTAAGGGATCGCATTGCGTTACTGGAAGGCAACGCGGGCAGGAAGAGCGGCTGCCTCGCCTTCGGTGTGCCTGAGATCGATGCCGCGTTGCCACGTGGTGGTCTTGCCCATGGCGCCGTGCACGAGTTTGCCGGCGGTGGCGCAGGGGTCGTCGATGGTGCTGCGGCCGCCCTCTTTGCCGCCGGCATTGCCGCACGGACCAGGGGCAAGATCGTCTGGTGTCTGACACGGCCGGACCTGTTCTTTCCGGCTCTCGCGCAAGCTGGCTTGCATCCGGATCGGGTCGTTTTCGTCGAGGCGGACGGGCAAGAAGACGTCCTTGCATCGATGGAAGAGGCTCTGGCCTTTGGGGGCCTTGGCGCCGTCGTCGGCGAGATCGTCCGCCTGCCGATGGTCGCCTCCCGCCGCCTGCAGCTGGCGGCGGAAAAGACCGGCACCATGGGACTGGTGGTCCGGCGCTGGCGCCGGCAGGTGGAGGCCTCGGATTTCGGGCAGCCGACGGCGTCGACGACAAGGTGGCGGTTGAGCGTGTTGCCATCGGAGGCATTGCCGGTTCCAGGGGTCGGGCGACCGCGGTGGCTGCTCGAACTGATCAGAGTGAAGGCGGGTGAGTGCGCTGAGTTTATCGTGGGAGCGTGCGATGCCACGGGTCATATCCATCTATCTGCCGGATCTGCCGATCGAGCGGATCAGGCGGATGGATCAGAGAGCAGAATTATCGCCTGAGCGGCCGCTGGCCCTGATCGCCAGAAGCGGCTCCAAGCGCTGGATATCCGCGGCCGATGTAAAAGCCAAGGAAGCGGGCATTCGTGTGGGCATGCCGGCCGCCAAGGCACAGGCCATGGTGCACGGTCTGCAGTTTGCCGACGCGGATCCAGCAGCCGATGCCGAGGCACTCGAGCGGATCGCGCTTTGGGCCCTCTCGCAATATTCCCCGATCGTCGCCGTCGACGGCGCGGACGGCATCGTTGTGGATACGGAAGGCGCCGATCATCTGCAGGGCGGCGAGCTTGCGATGCTCACCGGGATCGTCAACCGCTTCCGGGCGAGGGGGCTCACCGTCCGTGCGGCGATCGCTGACACTTGGGGTGCGGCGCATGCCTGTGCTCGCGCCACCCGTCGCGAGGCCGTCATTATCCCGCCTGGAGAAACCGCCCGCGCCGTCGAACGGCTGCCGATCTCGCACCTGCGGCTTTCGGCCGAGATTGTCACCAGCCTTCGAACGCTCGGATTCAAAACCATCGGCGAGCTGTCGGCGACAGCGCGAGCGCCCCTGGCGCTGCGTTTCGGTCCCGAGATCGGCCGGCGCATCGATCAAATGTTCGGTCGGATTTCCGAACCGATCGATCCCATCCGGGCGCCGGAATGGATCGAGGTCGTCAGGACCTTTGCCGAACCGATCGGCGCCGCGGAGACGATCGATAAATATGTCGGCCGTCTCATCGTCAGGCTGGTGGCCGAACTGCAGCGCAAGGGGCTCGGTGCCCGCCGCACCGATCTCATCGTCGAGAAGGTCGACGGCAGCAGACAGGCGATCCGCGCGGGAACAGCCAAGCCGGCGCGCGATGTCGCCTGGCTGACAAAGCTGTTCCGGGATCGAACGGAAAAGATCGAGCCCGGTTTCGGCATCGAGAAGCTGACGCTCATTGCCGTTATGACCGAACCGCTTGGTGAGGAGCAGCGATCGTCGCTGGCCGATGAGCAAGATCAGGATATCACGCCGCTTATCGATACCTTCGGCAATCGCGGGCAGCGCGTCTATCGGATAGCGCCGGTCGCATCCGATGTCCCCGAACGCAGCATCCGGCGGATTGCAGCCGCGGCTCCAGACGTCACGGAAGCTTGGGTGCATCACTGGCCACGTCCGGTGCGGCTGCTGGCGCGGCCGGAATTGATCGATGTCGTTGCGCTTTTGCCTGATCATCCGCCGGTCTCCGTCACCTGGCGTGGCAAGCGCCGGCGGGTCAAACGTGCCGATGGTCCGGAGCGCATATTCGGGGAATGGTGGACCAGGAGTTCGGAATTCGATGCGGTGCGGGATTATTTCGTGATCGAGGACGAGGCTGGCGAGCGATTGTGGATCTTCCGCGCCGGCGACGGTGTCGATGCTGCCACAGGTTCGCATCGCTGGTTTTGCCACGGGATCTTCGCATGAGCTACGCCGAGCTGCAGGTCACCACCCATTTTTCCTTCCTGCGCGGCGCATCCTCGGCTGACGAACTGTTCCGCACGGCAAAGGAGCTCGGCATTTCCGCGCTCGGGATTGTCGACCGTAATTCGCTGGCCGGCATCGTCCGGGCGCTCGAAGCCTCGCGCGCGACCGGCCTGCGTCAGGTCGTCGGTTGCCGCCTCGATCTCGCGGACGGCATGTCAATCCTCGTCTATCCCACGGATCGGGCTGCCTATTCTCGCCTGACGCGGCTTCTGACGCTCGGCAAGGGCAGGGGCGGCAAGGCCAACTGCGTCCTGCATCTGGACGATGTCGCCTTGTATGCCGAGGGTCTGATCGGCGTCCTTATGCCGGATCTTGCCGACGAGACCTGTGCCCTGCAGCTCAGGAAGATGGCAGAGCTTTTTGGCGATCGCGCCTATGTGTCGCTCTGCCTGCGCCGGCGGCCGAACGATCAGCTGCGGCTGCATGAGCTCTCCAATCTTGCTGTTCGTTTCAAGGTGAAGACGGTCGTCACCAACGACGTTCTTTTCCACGAACCATCGCGCCGTCAACTGCAGGATATCGTCACCTGCATTCGCAACAGGACGACGATCGACGATATCGGCTTCGAGCGCGAGAGGCATGCCGACCGGTATCTGAAGCCGCCGGAAGAGATGGAACGTCTCTTCCCGCGCTATCCCGAAGCGCTCGCCCGCACGCTCGAGATCGTCGAACGCTGCAGGTTCTCGCTGGAGGAGCTGACCTACCAATATCCCGAGGAGGCCATTTTTCCCGGCAAGACGGCGCAAGAATCCCTCGAACATTATGTCTGGGAGTGTATTCCGAACCGCTATCCCGAGGGCCTGCCGCCATCGGTGCTGAAGGTGATCCGCCACGAGCTCGATCTCATCCGCACCATGAAATACGCCCCCTATTTCCTGACGGTGTTTTCGATCGTCCGCTATGCCCGCAGCCAAGGCATTTTATGTCAGGGGCGGGGATCGGCGGCCAACTCCGCCGTCTGCTATGTCCTCGGCATAACTTCGATCGATCCAGAGACCAACAACCTGCTCTTCGAGCGCTTCGTCAGCCAGGAGCGAGACGAGCCGCCCGACATCGATGTCGATTTCGAGCACGAACGGCGCGAGGAGGTGATCCAATGGATCTACAGGACCTATGGCCGTGACAAGGCGGCACTTTGCGCGACGGTGACGCGCTACCGTGCCAAGGGCGCGATCCGCGATGTCGGCAAGGCGCTCGGCCTGCCGGAGGACGTGATCAAGGCACTGTCCTCAGGCATGTGGTCGTGGTCCGAGGAACTGGTAACCAAACGCAGCCTTCGCGAGCTGAACCTCAATCCGGACGATAGGCGTCTCGCCTTGACGCTAAAACTGGCACAGCAGCTGATGGGCGCGCCCCGCCACCTCGGTCAGCACCCCGGCGGTTTCGTGTTGACCCACGACAGGCTCGATGATCTCGTGCCGATCGAGCCCGCGACCATGGCCGACCGGCAGGTGATCGAATGGGACAAGGACGATGTCGAGGCGCTGAAGTTCATGAAGGTCGACGTGTTGGCGCTTGGGATGCTGACGTGCATGAGCAAGGCCTTCGCATTGATCCAGGATCACAAACATCGGGATCTCGATCTTGCGGCCATTCCCCAGGAAGACCCTCCCACCTACGCGATGATCCGCAAGGCCGACACGCTTGGCACCTTCCAGATCGAAAGCCGGGCGCAGATGTCCATGCTGCCGCGCATGAAGCCGCGCACCTTTTATGACCTCGTCATTCAGGTGGCGATCGTCCGTCCCGGTCCGATCCAGGGCGACATGGTCCATCCCTATCTGCGCCGGCGCGAAGGCAAGGAGGAGGTCGTTTATCCGACCCCGGAGCTGGAGGCCGTGCTGGGCAAGACGCTCGGGGTGCCGCTGTTCCAGGAAAGCGCCATGAAGGTAGCGATGGTCTGCGCCGGCTTTACCGGCGGCGAGGCCGACCAGCTACGCAAGTCGATGGCGACCTTCAAGTTCACCGGCGGTGTCTCGAGGTTCAAGGACAAGCTCGTCTCTGGCATGGAGCGCAATGGCTATACTCGCGAATTTGCCGAAAAGACCTTCTCGCAGCTCGAAGGTTTTGGCTCCTATGGTTTCCCTGAAAGCCATGCCGCCAGCTTCGCACTCATTGCCTATGCCTCATCCTACGTCAAATGCCATTATCCCGATGCATTCTGCGCGGCTCTGCTGAACTCCCAGCCCATGGGCTTTTATGCGCCGGCCCAGATCGTCGGCGATGCCCGCAAGCATGGCATCGAGGTCCGGCCCGTCTGTGTCAACCGTTCCCGCTGGGACTGCACGCTGGAGCCTATAGACGGCAGCGACCGCCATGCCGTGCGTCTTGGCATGCGCATGGTCCACGGTCTCGCTCAAATCGATGCGGCCCGCATCGTGGCCGCGCGGGCCGATCACCCCTTCGACAGTATTGATGATCTGTGGCGGCGATCAGGCGTGCCGGCGACGTCTCTGGTCGAGCTTGCCGAGGCGGACGCGTTTCTGTCGTCGCTCAAGCTGCAGCGCCGCGATGCGCTCTGGGCGATCAAGGCGCTACGCGACGAGCCATTGCCACTCTTTGCCGCGGCGGCCGAGCGCGAGCACCGGGCGATCGCCGAACAGCGCGAGCCTGAGGTCAGCCTTCGGCAGATGATGGAAGGGCACAACGTCATTCAGGATTACAGCCATACCGGCCTCACCCTTCGTCAGCATCCGCTGGCCTTTTTGCGCAAGGATCTCGCCGCTCGCAATATCGTCACCTGCGAGGAAGCGATGGCGGCGCGTGACGGCCGCTGGCTGATGGCAGCAGGCCTCGTGCTGGTGCGGCAGAAGCCGGGCTCGGCCAAGGGTGTCATGTTCCTGACCGTCGAGGATGAAACCGGGCCGGCCAATGTCGTCGTCTGGCCGACACTCTTCGAACGCCGCAGGCAGGTCATCCTCGGCTCCAGCATGATGGCGATCAATGGCCGCATCCAGCGGGAAGGGGAGGTCGTGCATCTCGTCGCTCAGCAGCTCTTCGATCTGACAGGCGATCTGTTCGGGCTTGCCGATCGTGACGAGGCGTTCAAGCTGCCGACCGGTCGTGGCGATGAGTTCGCCCATGGGGCGCCTGAGATTCCGGATTCACGCGAGCGGGCTGTCATGAAGGTTCGGGAGATTTATGAGCCTGATCGGCTTATTGATAGGTTGAAGGTGAGGGCACGGAATTTTCAGTGACAACTTTACGCCAACTCCGGTTACCCAATTCGCGATGGTTGGCGAAGCCATTGAGGGTGACCTCCTTGGCGGCTTGCCATTGTTTCAACGGCTCTGGAGTAGCTGTCCAAATCGAATTGCGAAAAATCGTGGTAGATCACATGCTGTCCGAATTAGACCGGATCCTTGATATCAGGGCCATAGCTGTAGGTGCCATACCATTCGATAACATCTTTGTTTGGCAGGACTTACTTGTAGGCGGATTTTACGGGCAATCGCGTATCTACAGATACCCACATCCGGATGTGATCGGTTTGCCGGTAGGATGGTCGATCGTAAGTCCAAACTTCAGTCTCAACGCCATTTATCGTTTCGTTGCCAAGATGTTTACAGTTCTCGATGTTATTCGTGGGCGCATATTGGCGAGGCTTGACGTGCCACGGTTGAGAGCCGCTATGCCACCATTGCTTGGTGTCCACGAATAAATCAGTGAAATATATCGCTCCGAGATGATCAGCTCCGACTACTCGAATTTTCGGCTCGGTATTGTATTTGCCTACCATCGCTTTCACGGGTGCGCAGAGGTCATCCGCCGCAAGGGAAAAAGTCGTTAAGCCAATATAGATGACCACTGCAAGTGCCGTAGCTAGACCGACCTTTTTCGTTATCATGATAACCCGATCCCTCCCGGGGAAACAGTCAATCAGAAATTGCTGGAATGCAACCGCAAGCATTTTCGCTGAGAATGAAACCGTCGTGAAATTACGCCCTCTTGACAGGAAACAGTCTCTGTAAATTGAGCTTTGCAGAAGGATCCCCGTGCTCAGCCGCCTTTCGGTACCAGGCAACGGCCTCGTCCATGTCTCGTGGTATACCAAGGCCAACTTCCAACATGTAACCTATACTGTTTTCGGAGGCAGCGTCGCCTTGCGCGGCAGCTTTGCGGAACAAGAAGATGGCCTGTGCATAATCTTGAGCCGTGCCGCGACCATACTCATACATTGCGCCAAGGTTATTCTGAGCTCTAGCATACCCCTGCTGTGCCGCCTTCCGAAACCAAATGACAGCCTGTGCGTCGTCCTGGTTCACGCCTCGCCCCCACAGATACAAGCAACCAAGATTGAGCTCAGCATCCGAAATACCTTGGTCGGCAGATTTGGAAAACCACATCGCGGCCGTAGCATCATTTTGTGAAACGCCACGGCCTAAGAGATACAGTAAGCCAAGATTGTCCTGCGCCCCGAAATCGCCTTGCTCCGCCGCTTTCTGGTACCAGGCGGCTGCCGTTTCATAGCTTTGGGTCACGCCATAGCCGTGCTCATAGAGAAGGCCCAGACCAAACTCGGCTCGAGCATTGTTTTGGGAAGCCAGAGCTTGCCAATCGCCCAGGGCCTCCTTGTAGTCTCCACGCAAATAGGCATCTTTCCCGTCGTCAACAAAAGTCCCTGTCGCTAAGCAAAGCACGGCCATCAAAGCCACGACAATCCTTGACCAGCGCATAGCCTCTTCCCTGAATTTTCCCGAGGGTCTCGCGTTGATAATATACCGTCTTTGGCGGCCTACAATATTCTCGAAGTGAGCGTGAAAGCTCCGTGTGTACCGTTGCACGACAAAGTCCGGCCAGCAAAGCTTCTCAGTGATGTATAGGGCCAAGCTCCAAGGAGGCGTCGCTCGGGTCATCGCCGGTAGATTTCAGGATTGCCAATCCCAGCTCGGTTTGAACCGCGCAGTCAGCCTTGGACAGCCTTCCGACAGCGGACATCGTCAATATGCATTTTCCTTTGCCTTTCAGCGGGCGCTGTACGTAGACCCCGGTGATCGCGAGCGTATCTGAATCAATTTTTCTCCCGCTCAAGCTGAAATCGCCAAGGTCTGTTTTTGCAATGATCGATTCACCGCCAATTGGAAAGTTCTTCATGTAAAGTAGCTGGTTGCACTTGTGGCTCGGCCCTTCGCCGATCTTGGCATCGCAAATGCGATGGGACGAATGACGGTGTGCCGCACCGGTGGCATGGCTCACCGTCGGACAAATTATAGCGATTGCCATACCTATTGCCAAAACGGTCCTCATCCAGATACCTTCCCTTCGCTGGAGTTTTACCGGGCTGAGCGGCGCTATTTAAAGGGCCCTAGCCTCGTTGTGATCGAAAGCCATTCCAAATGAAAACGAACACTTGTAGGGAGCTAAAAATCGGCCCGATATATACCACTTCTCCTGATGTTCGTCGAACTGTGCCTTTAGCTGCTCGTTAAACATTCCAGGCAGGAATGCCAAAAGAAAGACTGCCAAAATCTCAATTGTTTCTATCCAGATCATAAGCGCCACTCCGCAAAGTGCGACCTGCAATGTCTTGTAGATTATCAACTTCGTCGAGGTTCCCGGGAAATTCATCTGACGGTCCCGCGATGGTCTCAGCTCAAGGTGCCCTTGGCATATTCGAAGGGTGATTTCCTCATTGCAATCTCTCCGTTCGCGGTGGCGCTCTATAAGCTTGCCTCAAATAGGATAATCATGCGGGTAATGAACATCAGCCGCATGACCGAGAGAAAAGCCCTGAAGCCTATAGACCTCTAAGTTTCGAAGCGTGCGCCAGCGGTGATGATTGTTTTACGACCGTGAGGTTTATAACGTGCTCTGAGTGATCGAAGGTTCGAACGGTGACCCTGTCGGTTCCGACGAAGCCAGGATCGGATCGGTAAATTACGGCAACGCCTCTCGTCGTTTTGCCAGCGCAGACATAGGAGGTATCTTTTTTGAAATGGCCCTCAGCCAGTTTGTAGCTAACTTGACCGTGGGCGGGATAGCCTGGGGTCTCCGGATAAATAAAGGTGGCTGTTGCTGATGTGCAGCTTTTATCGATGGCCATAGCCATGCCGATGACAGTTCTTTCACCTGACCTGGCGGTGACCGAATCTGGAGCAGCCGCGCATCCAGAGAATAGAACTCCGATGCCCGTAAATAGAGCTGTCCAAATTCTTATGCCCCTGTACTTGCGTTTTGCTGGACGTGTCATTGTTGTCACGAAACCCTCATCTCCTGCCATTCCGGTGAGGGCATCTTGTACGGCTGCACGCAAAAGTCGAGCGGAATATGCCGAGGTTTCACGTCTTTCCACACCGGCTCACGGACAATCCTTATACAGTAAGTGGGTGCCATTCGCGCAATTGCGCAGCGTTGTGCGGAGTGCGCGTCTGCCCGGCTCGGAGCTTTCTCAAGCGTCTATTATGCGTAAGAATCCAGCCCCATCCTCTTCGTTAAGCGATATTGCGTTGACGAAGACGCCGATCGTCACATTTAGATTCGCCCAGGCTTTCGTTCTGGTCGTTGCACGCATCGAGCGCAAGCGCTTTCGATCCTGCAAGGCTTAACCCGATCTGAGGTCGGGCTAAGCCTTGCAGGAAGTCTGAGTGACATGAGTGAAAGATCACACGCGGAATGAACTGTTAGCCCGTGCGGATTGATTTCGGAGGTACTGCATCATCTCCCGTGAACAGTCAGGCAACCTTAGCGACGAGCATCTCATTGATGCAATCCTCGTTCCGCGCTTCCAGCTGCTGCATCGGAAAGGCTCTGATGAACATGCGGATCGTCTCGTCGAGATCGGCGCCGGATTGGGACCAGCCGGGACCGCAATTGACCTGCTGGCCGGCGAGATCCTCAACCTCGAACATACCACAGGTTTCGCCGGCCTCATCATCGACGGCAAGCTGAAGCGTACCGAAACTTCGGCGTTCGTCATTCCAGTAAACCGCGATCTCGAGAAAACGGATGTCGGGCCGATTGGCGATCTCGGTCAGCAGCAAGCCATGAACCTCGTCCGTCGCGAGCGGCTTCGGCTCGTCCCAGCAAAGTTCCTCGTCCAAGGTCGGGTAGTCCATGACGTTTCCGAGCAGGTCGCGCATTCGGTCGAGATGACGAAGCATGTCAGGTGACTTGCCACGGAAGCCAGGCGCATTGTCTCTGAACGTATCGAAGGCATGCCGGCCCAAATAGGCGACGAAATCATAAAGCGCCTGCGCTTCGTCCTGGCTTATGGTGAGAACACCGTTTCTTGGCCGCGGATCTCTTGAATATTCAAACATTGCTTCCTCCTTCGCTTTCGAAACTTGGAACCCAGCCGCGGGTAAAGCCGACGCTCATTCCAGCCTGGCAGAGGGCCAGCTGTCCGCGGACGAACTGCAGCTCGGCGAGCAGAGCGCCGATTGCCGCAGGAGCATTGCCTTCGAAGAGCTCGAGCACGGAAGAGACCTGATCGAATTGCGATTCATTTGTCTGAGCGGCTCCGGTTGTCATGAGGCAATACGTCTCCACACCCCAAAAAATATGGGGTCAAACTGCTGATTTGCTGATATGGAAATTGCGCGGCCGGTAGTTGCTCCGGCAATTTGTTCCCATTATGTTCTCATTTGGGATTGAGTCAAGAGCGCGGCTTAGGATGCATTGAATTCTGGATTTAGCTCCTCGTGATCCTCGGGCCCGAGTCAGGAACAACTTCAGAGCTTCCTGCGCCACCGGCTTGATCCGTCCAACGCCTCCAGACTGGATATAATTCCACCTCGCTTTTGAAGGTCGATGACGAGTTGTCTCTTGAAGCCGCAGATCGCCCTTCCAATATCATCCGCAGGAGAGAATCAGTGTGGCATCGAAAGGAGGAAAAAATGCCGCTCAACGATGTTCCATGGACCCGGCCAGTGACGGTCCGACTCCAATGCGGGTTGGAGCGCACTTTCACGGGCATCTATGATGCGCTGGACTTTCTCGAAAACGAATGGCCATTACGCCATGGTGAGCGCCACGATCGGGCGGTGAAGACCTGTCGCCGTGCGCTGAATGGAATCGTACCCGCCATTATGGCGCGCGAGGCGTTCATGGCCGCTTGTCTTGAAGCTGGGATGCCGGCCGTCATGGTGCCGCCGAAGACAATCACACAAGCAGCGCCGATCCGAGCGGCGCGGATAGCGTCTATGTAAAGGCGTAGTTTTGGAGCTCGCCTGTGAAGGAAAGCCTCCTAGCGTTTCCCGAAATGGAAAGGGCTCCATGCTTGTATGGAGCCCCTAGCATCGGGCGAAATGCCCGGACCGTCAACAATCTGTCGATTGGAAAGACGCTCTTTCGCTTACCAGCTCTGGCGATCATACCAGTCATTGACATCCGACCGCACACGGTCCTTCTGGATACCGTAGCGTTCTTGAATCTTTCCTTCGAGCTGATCCCGCTTGCCCGCGATCTGATCAAGATCGTCGTCTGTGAGCTTACCCCATTGCTCTTTGATCTTGCCCTTAACCTGCTTCCAGTTACCTTCGACGCGATTCCAGTCCATTGTGTTGTCTCCTCGTTGTTGTCAAAGGACAACGCGCCTCATTTGTATTGGTTCGAGCGAAGGCATCACGCAGTAGGCTGGAGGCCGGTGGGCGGCTTGTGCCGTGCGACATCGTGCGCCGGTGTGCGGTGATTTAATTCTCCAAACTGGCACAAAACGCTTGCCGATGAGTTTCCTGAAAAAGGAGACCCGATATGGCAGGCAAAAAGATCAGCACCGGTTTGAATGATCGGCCGAAAGAGGCCTCGATCGGCCAGACAGCCGGCGGTTTTCCCGATGACCAGCGGAAAGCCAGCCGACGTGAACGACGAAAAGATTGAAGCAACCAGCAAGAAACTCCCCGACGATCCCCGGGAAAAACTGCTGAAGGAAGTCAGGCAGCAGCAAGATGCCTCTCGCATGGGATCTAAGTAACCGCTTCCCCAACGAGGATGCGAACAGCCGGGAACCAAGATGGCGAGCGACAGATTATCGACCTACCGATCGAAGCGTGATTTTCAGAAGACGGCGGAGCCGAGCGGCGAAACGCAGATCGCGCGCAGCAATCGCCGAAGGTTTGTGATCCAGAAGCACGACGCGACCCGGCTGCACTATGATCTTCGCCTGGAGCTCGATGGCGTATTTAAGAGCTGGGCGGTGACAAAGGGGCCATCGCTTGATCCCCATGACAAGCGCCTGGCGGTGGAGGTAGAGGATCATCCCCTCGACTATGGCGACTTCGAAGGTACGATTCCCAAAGGCCAGTACGGCGGCGGCACAGTGATGCTCTGGGACCGCGGCTATTGGGAGCCAGAGGGAAAGAAGAGCCCAGAGCAGGCCTTGGCGAAAGGCGACTTCAAGTTCACGCTCGAAGGCAAACGCTTGCACGGCAGCTTCGTGCTGGTCCGCATGCGCAATGATCGCGAGCGCAGCAAAAGGACCAACTGGCTTTTGATCAAGCACCATGACGAGTTCTCAGTCGAAGAGAATGGTGCAGCGGTCCTTGAGGAGAATAACACCTCGGTAGCCTCGGGCCGAACGCTGGAGATGATCGCGGCCGGCAAGGGGCGTAGGCCCAAGCCGTTCATGGTCGAAGGCGGCAATGTCCAGGCTGATGCCGTCTGGGACAGCAAGCAGGGGCTGGCCGCAGCTAAACGTAAGGCAGCCGCCCGCGATCACGATGAGGCGGACGTTGTCACTCCAGTCGACCTTCCCGGTTTTATCGCTCCACAGCTGTGCGAAACGCTTGAGCGCCCGCCGGCTGAAGAGGGCTGGGTCCACGAAATCAAGTTTGATGGTTATCGCATCCAGATGCGTGTTCTCAATGGCGAGGTCACGCTCAAGACGCGGAAAGGTCTTGATTGGACCGCCAAGTACCCCGAGATCGCCGATGCAGCCTCATCATTACCGGACTGTATCATCGACGGCGAAATATGTGCTCTCGATGAACACGGAGCACCCGATTTTGCGGCCCTGCAGGCCGCCCTTTCCGAGGGCAAGACCGGCGATCTCGTCTATTTCGCCTTCGATCTGCTCTATGACGGCGGCGAAGATCTTCGATCCCAGCCGCTTATCGAGCGAAAGGCCCGGCTGCAGGCGCTCCTTGCCGAGGCCGGGAGTGACACGCGCATCCGGTTTGTCGAGCATTTCGAGACGGGTGGCGATGCCGTTCTGAGATCGGCGTGCAAGCTCTCCCTGGAGGGTATCGTCTCGAAGCGCGCCGACGCGCCCTATCAGTCTGGCCGCACCGAGACTTGGGCGAAATCGAAATGCCGGGCGGGCCATGAAGTGGTGATCGGCGCCTATGCCACCACCAACGGCAGGTTCCGTTCATTGCTGGTCGGCGTCCATCGTGACGATCATTTGGTCTATGTGGGAAGGGTCGGCACGGGCTATGGCGCGAAGAAGATCGAAACCCTGCTACCAAAGCTGAAGGCACTTGCCACGGCCAAATCGCCATTCGGCGGTATCGGCGCACCGAAGAAGGTGCCGGAGGTTACCTGGCTGAAGCCGGAGCTCGTCGCGGAAATAGAGTTTGCCGGCTGGACGGCCGATGGTCTCGTCCGGCAGGCGGCCTTCAAAGGCTTGCGCGAGGACAAGCCCGCAAAAGATGTCGAAGCTGAGCGCCCGGCGAAGATCGCGAAGATCGACGTGCCGGAACCAGCGCCTGTCGGGCAACACAGGTCGTCTCGGCGCAAGGGCGCAAAGGTCGATGTCATGGGAGTGCTTATCTCCAGCCCCGACAAGCCGCTTTGGCCCGACGCCAATGACGGCGAGCCGGTGACCAAGGAAGACCTTGCCCGCTACTATGAGGCGGTCGGCTCGTGGATGATCGAGCATATACGGGGCAGACCCTGTTCCATTATCCGCGCACCCGACGGAATTGGTGGCGAGCAATTCTTTCAGCGCCATGCCATGCCTGGCCAGTCGAACCTGCTCGAAGTAGTGAAAGTCTTCGGCGACAAGAAGCCTTATCTGCAGATCGACCGCGTCGAGGGACTGGCCGCCGTGGCGCAAACCGCAGCCCTGGAACTGCATCCATGGAATTGCGAACCAGGGCACCCGGACGTGCCAGGACGCCTCGTCTTCGACCTTGATCCGGGGCCGGACGTGCCATTTTCCACCATAGTCGCCGCGGCGCGAGAGATGCGCGACCGGCTGGAGGAGCTCGGACTAATCAGCTTTTGCAAGACGACCGGCGGTAAAGGCCTGCACGTGGTGACGCCGCTTGCTGTCAACAAGCGCAAGCCGCTTTCCTGGCCGGAAGCCAAGGGATTTGCCCATGAGCTTTGCCAAAAGATGGCGCGTGACGATCCCGACCTTTATCTCACCAAGATGACGAAGAGCCTTCGCAGCGGCCGCATCTTCCTTGATTATTTGCGCAATGACCGCATGGCGACGGCGGTTGCTCCTTTGTCACCGCGGGCAAGGCCCGGTGCAACCGTGTCGATGCCGCTCACATGGACGCAGGTGAAATCGGACCTCAATCCGAAACGGTTCACAATCAGGACGGTGCCGGGCTTGCTGACAAGTTCCTCGGCCTGGGAGGACTATTCTGATGGGCAGCGCTCGCTGGAGCAGGCGATCAAGCGGCTGGGCAGGAGCGTGAAAGCGGCCTGATCTGCTACTTCCCTATTTTCCTACCGCAGCTGCCGCTCAAGCTGTCCAGTGATCATCGGTACAGCGGCGGCACCCGCTGCACCGAGCCGGAGGCGCTCGACCAGTTTGCCAAGGGCGATCGTGGTCGCGGCCAGGAGCATAATCCGAAGCCATGGATAATGCGTTCCATGTGGTGGCAGTTCCTCCGTCCGGCCTTCGATTTTCGTCCATTGCTCGCGCAGGTCCATGACCTCTTTCCTCAGCCAGGCGATTTCCCTGAGAGCCGCATCGAGATCCTCGCTCCGGGCACGCTCGTCTCTGGGATCTTCCGCCGGAGCCTCGTCCTCCAGTTCAGCCAGGTGGCGCTGGAGATCCTCCTTGCTTGTGAAGCCACTTGATCGAATATTCGTCATCTTTGCCTCCGTCGGATAGCCAAGCCTGCTCTGGAGATTGAGGAACAGCAGCGGGGACTTATTGTTCCCCCGCTGGTGCCACGCCGCTTTGCCGTCGTTCCCGTGACCTCGCAGACCGCCGGGCTTCGCGCAATTCCTCGATGGTTGGCTGCCACCAGCCGCGCACCCGCTCATCCTTGCCGGCCGCGCTTTTCGCCGGCCACGTATGGATGAGCTCATCGTGTGTTGCCATTCGCCAATGACACCAAACATGCTCATCGTCGAGATCGGGGTAAAGATCTCTAACCTCGACGGGGTTCACCAGCTCTCCGGTAATCTCCGTAATCACAACGATCCCGTAAGCCGAGGTCGCAACCGGCCACAGGAGCGGCGGAAGATGGTCGTGAGGAACCGGTAGCCGACGCCGCCGCCGCTCGGCTGCGCGGCGCTTCGATATCAACTCTTCCTCGGTTCCTCGTCGTGCCTCCGCCCGCCGGCGCCGCTCCTCGGGTTCGTTCCGTCTGGCCGCTTTCTCAATCGTCTCCCATCGATGCTGAAGATCCTCATAGGAGGCGAAGGGAACCCGCCAAACCCGATGGTTGCTGTCCCATCGCGCGAAAGCGATCTGGCGCAAGTCTTCCACCACCGTCCTGGAATAGGGCGTTCGGATTCGGAAACCGTCATCATCGACTTCGAGATAGGGACTGAGGATCGGCTCGAAAGCATAGGCATCGCGCCCGCGTTCCTCTGCAAAACTGTCTGTTCTTGCCGCCTCCTGTGCGAGCCACCGGTCGATTCGGCGACGCGCCGTCTTGCCTGGCACCGTCCAAGCCTGTAGCCGATCGCTCCATCGGGCGCGAGGGAAGGTCTGGCGGAACCGCTGTGCCGTCATGCGATCGAACGGAAACTGTACGAGAGCCGCGTTCACCTCACGACCGTCGGAAGCGAAGGTGGTTTGATCTTCCCGGTTGTCCGTTGCCTTCCGGTCGTCTTCCATAGACGTTTATCTAGGGCGACCGCTGCCCTCCGCCACTTCAAAGACCTCTGCATTGTCCTGGGTTTCGCGAAGACCCTTGTAAGAGGCGTGACGAAGATTGCCGTCGTCTGTCCAGCCGCGAAACTCGATCTCGGCAATCAATGTCGGCTGAAGGTGGCGTCCGCGTAGCTCCTAACAGTCAAGATTCATAAGGCGTAGTTTTCAGCCGCGCAAATAGAAAGAAGCGGTCACGATACGACGTACATTATTAGTCTGCGCTAGACTTGGCGTTGACTTGGGGATGACGACGCCGATTGCTGGCGGGCCAGGAGCTTGAGCGTAAGTGGTGGCAGTAACATGCGATCGGGAATGACAGATGAGACATCTTCCAGTTCGAACAAAGGCGCGCCCGCTGCTTCTGATATCGCTGTTATCGTGATTCCTTCTGTACCAATGTGTCCTCTTCAATGCGATCCTCGACGATATGCCCGTTGACCATGCGCACGATCCGATCGGCGACGTGGAAGTAGCGGTCGTCGTGGGAGATGACGATCAGCGTCCTGCCCTGCTTGGTCATCTCGGGTAGCAGTTCCTCGTAGAATATACGACGGAAGTCCGGGTCCTGGTCAGCGGCCCATTCGTCGGTGACTATGATGGGGCGATGCTCCAACCATGCCTGCACAAGGGCGAGGCGCTTGCGTTGGCCGGACGAGAGATCCGTAGTCGTGAAGCGGTCGCCGTCGAGGGTCACCTTGTGAGCAATACCCAGTCGCGCCAGATGCCGTCCGGCTTCTTCCGGCAGGGCGCCATAGGCGAGATCGTCGAAGAGATAGTAATCGGAAAAGATGGTCGAGAAGAGCTGGCGATAGTGGTCCCGGTCCTCCGGTGTCACGACCACGCCGTCCAACAGGATCGAGCCCTGCTGCGGCACGTAGAGGCCGAGCAACAGCTTGATCAGCGTCGTCTTGCCGGAACCATTGTCGCCGACGATAAAGAGTAATTCGCCGGCATGTATGGTGAGGTCCACTGGCCCAAGTACGAAGGGCGGGACATCGTTCCCGGCCGGAAACGCGTATCTGACACCACGCAGTTCAATCGAGCGAATGGCGAGGCCGTTTGTGCCTGAGCCCAACTCCGGCGAGAGGAGAATATTCGGCTCGCGTTGGTCAAGGTCGGCCGAGAGTGTAGCGATACGGCTAAAGGAAATCCGTGCCTGATCGAAGACGGGCAGGGCGCCGGCAATCTGCTCCATCGGTCCTTTCACATAAAGTAGCACGATGACCGCGCCGCTGATGACCGTGGTGTCGATGCCGAGCTGATTCCGGGCGGTCAGTAGCAGACCGATCATGACGAAGAAGGCTGCGGAGCCGGACGCGTCGGCGATCCAATGCAGCCGCATGGCGCGGCTTTTGAGTTCAGCAATGCGATCGGCAGCCCCCCTCAGCAACACGTCGAAGACGCGCTCCCGCCGCGGCCGACTGATCTTGAGCTCCTTTGCACCATCGATAATGGCACGATACTGCATGTGCAACTCGTCCTGAGCGACGCGTACCGCTTGATAATCACGAATCCAGACGCGCTGGGAGATGATGTTGACGGCAAGGCCTGTCGCCAACGAGACGAGCGCCAACAGGAAGACGGCCGGCGATAGGGTAAGGAGATAGGCAAAGCCGCCGACGGTGATAGCGAGCGCGATGGCATAGCCGGAGAAATTGAAGGTGAAGGCCGAGACGGTGTCGACATCGCCGGTCAGGACCGACATCAAGCGGTAGGACCGATGCGCCTCAAGGGAGGCGATCGGGGCTTGCAAAATCTGAGCCGCGATATCCTTGCGCAGAGCAGCGATGATCTTCTGGCCGAGAATGCTATTGATCGCGCCGGAAATCGCAGTGCCACCCACGCTCAAGGCGCAAAGGCCGGCGAAACGAGCAAGTAGAGGAACCGTGAAGCCGTCTGCGTCATGCAGACTGGAATTGATCGTCGCCAGCAGCCAGGCACTCGCCAAACCGCCCAGAATGCCGATCGCCGTCGCGAAAGCCGCAAGTGGCCAGAATGGCCGCAATAGCCCCAAGGCTACCCAGAACAATTTCTCTTGCCTCGACTGTCCGGCTCCACCCAGTGGAATGGCTTTCAGCATCTTTTCTAACATCAATCGGATCGCACTTCATTTTAAGAGAATGCTTTTCTGGCCCGACTGCCTGCGGGGCCACTGGCGATCGTGGCGCGCGACAGTTCATTTCTATGCTCTGGCGGGCCTGCATATGAGCCATAGTAAGCAAGCTGGTGTGATCTGCTACCGCAGAGCTGGTAGCGGGCAGCCCCCGCCTGCTTCTCGTGGAAGCCGCGGAAATGGTCAAGGAGGACGTGCACTTGTGAGGATTGGATCGCTCACATCGGTATAGCAACTAGGTGGTCCGAAGTCGGGTGTTGGAGGATGTGCATCTTAACGCCATAAATCGCGTGTAGCGCCTCGGTGGTGAGGATATCATCCGGCGGACCGTTGGCGATGATCGTGCCAGAATGAAGCGCGATGATGTGATCGCAGAAGCGGGCGGCCATGTTCACATCATGCAGCACGGCCACCACGCCGAGGCCCCTGGCGTGGCTAAGGCTTTGGACGAGCGACAGCACCTCGACCTGATGAGCGACATCGAGCGCCGAGATCGGTTCGTCAAGCAGCAGGCACTCGGCGTCCTGGGCAACCAGCATAGCAAGCCAGACGCGTTGGCGCTCGCCGCCCGAGAGTGTGTCGACGAGACGCTCGGCCATGCCGGTGACGTCGGTGAGTTTCATGGCTTCCTCGACCTTGTCGCGGTCGGTCTGGCCAAAACGCCCAAGCGCGCCGTGCCAGGGATAGCGTCCAAGCGCCACCAGCTCACGCACCAGCATGCCGGCGGCAGCCGGCGTGGTTTGGGGCAGATAGGCGACTTTGCGGGCAAAGTCCCGATCCCCCCATTCGGGCAGGGGCTTGCCCTCAAAGCGGATGGTACCACCGGCCGGAGGCTGCTGGCGGGCAAGCAGTTTCAGAAGGGTCGATTTTCCGGAGCCATTATGGCCGATGAGACCAACGATCTTCCGGGGCGCGAGCGTGAGGGTGAGTGGCTGCAGCAGCGTGCGGTCGGCGATGGAAAAGGAGACCCCGTCGAGCCGGAAAAGATCGTCTCCGACCGCCGCGGAAACGTCGACAGGACGCGCGTATCTTGCTTCGGAGCCACTGGTCATCGTCATTCACAATCCTTTGTCTCTATGTACTCTGCGGCCCGCTGGCGGATATGCAAGAGATGAATCGGAGTATCCCCGCGATAGGGGCCGCATTCTTACAGTCATGAGCCTAATGCACTCGTTTTCGCATCAGCCAAAGAAAATAGGGCCCACCAATCAATGTCGCGACGATGCCCACCGGTAGCTGGTTTGGGAAAAGCGCGACGCGCCCGATGAAATCTGCGCATGTGGTAATAGTGGCTCCGGCGAGAGCCGCTGCAATCATATGTGGAAGCGCGCGCTGAAAGCCGAGCGCTCGCGAGATATGCGGCGCCATCACGCCAACGAAGCTCAGAGGTCCAATGAGCAAGGTCGCGGTAGCGGCTGATGTCGCCGAAAGCAGGAGAAGTGCCGCCCGGCTGACCGGTGTGCTAAGACCGAGCGCCTTCGATGAAGCCTCGCCCAATGGCAGAAGGTCGAGCCAGCGTGTGAAGAGCGGTGTTATCACGAGGGCCACCGCAGCGACGGCCACCGCGATCGTCGCTTGCGTCGGAGTCGTGCTGTGTGTCGAGCCCGCCATCCACTGTAAAATCCCAAAGATCTTTGGCAGTCCCATACCGAGCAGGACCGCGATCAAAGCGGCGAAAGCCGTATTGATCGCAATGCCGAAGAGCAGCAGGTGCTCCGGATTGAAGCGGCTCCGATACCCCATCAAGAGGACGGCGACCAAGCTGACGATTGAGCCGGCAGCAGCGGCCCCAAGTTGTGAGATGGGCGTGTAACTCGGCGCAAGCAGTACGAGCAGAAGGATGCCGAAGGCGGCCCCGGTGCTGACGCCGATGACTTCCGGGCTCGCCATCGGATTGCTCGTCATGCGCTGGATGATCGTTCCCGAGAGCGCGAATAGAATGCCGGCGGCAGCGGCAGCAGCGAGACGCGGAAGCCGCCAGATCAAAAACGATTGTATCTGTGAAGGTGACGCAAAGCTCCAGCCATTCAGTGATGGGCCGAGAGACAGGGAAATCCAGATCAGCGCGAGCAGCACGACTGCTGTGATCGCCAGGTAAAGGAGAGGGCGGGCGTTGCGTTTCTCTGTGATTGGTGACGCAGTGGTTTCCACAACCGGCAACCGTCTCAGGAAGACGGCAATGAGCGGTGCGCCGAGAAGGCCGGTCGCGGCACCGGCAGGGATTTCGCGCATGAAGTGCGCAGCCTGCTGCAGGGCTTCATCGGCGGCAAGCAGCAGGATTGCGCCGATCAAGACGCTGGCGATCATGCGCTGCGGCAATCTGCGGGCACCTGCGGCGCGGGCGATAAATGGCGCTGCAAAGCCGACAAAGCCGATGACCCCGACGGCGCTGACGGTGGATGCCGCGAGGAGTACAGCGAGAATGATCGATAGCAGGCGCACGGAGAACAGCGGCAGTCCGAGCGATCTGGCCCCCTCGTCGTTCAGCGACAGCAGTTCCAGCGGTCGCGTCAAAAATGCTGCTAGGCAGCCGAACAGAGTGTAGGGAAGCAGGCGGGAAACCGCCGACCAGTCGTTTTGCGTGAGCGAGCCGCTGGCCCAGACGAAGAGCCCGGTCATTCCCATGCCGTAGGACAGGCTGATTGCGGCCGACACGGCTCCGCAGATGAAGGTTATGACGAGACCGGCAAGGATCAGAGATATGGGCGAAAGGCGATGGGGCCACGCGATCAGGAAAACGAGTGCGAAGGCTGCCAGCCCGCCGGTGAGAGCCACCAGCTCGCGCGCTGACGCTGCCAGGGCAGGCACGCAGAGAGTTGCGAGCGCCAGGGCGAGATAAGCCCCGGCTGAAACGCCGAGCGTGGAAGGATCGGCAAGGGGGGTGCGCAGTACCTGCTGGAAGATGATACCCGATAGTCCCAGCGCGCCGCCGGCGACAAGCGCGATAAGGAAACGCGGCAGCACGCTGTCATGAACCAGAACCTGCGCGTAGGCGTTGAGATCCGGATTGGCGACCGCGTGCCACCAATATTGTACGGGCAATAGCTCCGAGAGCCGCATCGCGGCGGAAACGAGAGCAGCCGCAAGTAGAAGGACGATCACCGCGGTGGGACCGATACGAAGCCTGTCCTGTGCGGACATCACTGCGATCCTCCATCATTACTGTTCAAGGCGGCGGTCAGCAGGCGCGAAAATCGGGATGCGGATGGCAAGCCACCAGAGCCCAGCACAGCGGGTAGGACACACAATCGCCCTTCGCGGACAAAAGAAAAGGTTCGCCACAGGCGATTTTCCGCCAATCGGCCCGCCAATCCCGGCGCAGCCGGACTGTCGAGCAGAACCATCATTGCATCGCCAAAGGCGCCGAGCTTTTCCAGTCCCACAATGATGAATTCGCCAGCGATATTCGGCGCCGCGAGTGTCAGGCCGACCTGCCGCAGCACGGCGCCATAAAGGCTGTTCGGCCCGAAGAGGCTGACATGCCTGTTATCGAGCGGGCTTGCCAGGAGCAGGGGGCGGTCTTTAAGGCCCGCAAGGCGTTGACCGGTCATGATCAATTCGACGCGAGTGGCTTCGACGAGACGCTCGCCCGAAGCGCGATCTCCGATCTGGTCGGCAAGACCGAGCGTTCCGCGTTCGGCAATTTGCAATACGTCCGGCGAAGGTTGGAACAGCAGACTGGAATAGACGGGTGCGATGCGCTGGAGCATCGGCGCTGCCTGTTGCAGGACGGGCGTGGCGACGATGAGCTGCGGGGCAAGCGCCTGCAACAGCTCGAAATTCGGTGTAAACAACAGACCAACATCGACCACCGAACTCGGCAGAATGGGATCGACGACATAACGGGCATACCAAGCAGGTGCCGGCACTCCGACCGGCACCACGCCCAGCGCGACCAGCGTAGCAGCAATACCCCAGTCAAGAGCAGCGATGCGGGGAGCGCCTGCGGTTGGCGCATCAGGAAGGCCGGCTGCCCGCAATGCGGAACCGCCTGCCCACGACGCCGCAAGACCCGCCAGGAGCGCGCGCCGTCCGATGCCGGTCATGGGATGTCTCCGGTCTCTCGTCACCACTTATATCCGAGCGTAGCGAAGACAGTGCGACGCATGCCGTATACGCATCCGGCCGCGGTGCAATCACTGATGAAGTGCTTGTCGAACAGGTTCGAGACGTTCAAGGCAAACGTTGCTCCCCGCATCTCGTTCGATAGTTTTCCGAGATCGTAGTTCAAGGCCGCATCGAATACGACATGATCGGGTATCTTCGCGGTATTGGCGTTGGTGGTGTAGCGGCTGCCGATATAGCGGACGCCAAAGCCCAGGCCGAGGCCGTCGACCGTTCCATCCTGAAACTTGTAATCGGCCCACAGCGACGCGGTGTTGGCGGGCAAATTCGCGACGCGGTTGCCAGCGGTGCCATCGCTCGCCTTCAGGATTTCGTTGTTGAGGTAGGCGTAGGAGGCGGTCACGTCGAGTTCGTCGTTGATGCTGGCGACCGCCGAAACCTGGGCACCCCTGCTTCTGACTTCGCCCACCTGCGTCTGGACAACGGGTACCGTCAAGGTGTTGGTCAGATAGTTCTGTTGCGTCAGATCGTAGAGTGAAGCAGTGATGAAGCTGTCATAACCTGTGGGCTGATATTTGAAGCCGATTTCATACTGATCGCCGGTGGTCGGCTTGAAAGGGTCGCCCGAGGAGCTGACGCCGATCGTGGGATTGAAGGAGGTGGCATAGCTTACATAGGGTGCGAAGCCGTTCTCGAAGAGGTAGGTCAGACCGGCGCGCCAGGTGAACGCATGGTCGTTCTGATCGGTGGTGACGTTTCTCAGATAGTTGTCGCTGTCGGTCGCTGCCCAATCCTGCCGAGCAGACAGCAATAGCGCCCAATTGTCGAACTTGAGCTGGTCCTGCGCATAAAGGCCGAGCTGCCATTGCTTCTGGTTGGCGTTCTGAAAGATGGGAGGCAACGTGACGGGCTGGGTATAGTCGGGATTGTCGAGATCGAGCGAGGGTCCGGCACCAAAGCGCGTGAGATTGTTCCAGTTCTTGTATTGATAATCGAGCCCCAAGATGGCCTTGTGCGAAATGGGACCGGTATCGAAATCCGCTTCGGCCTGATTATCGATCGCAAGCGTATTGAGCTGTTCCTGCGCGGTGTAGGCCGACCTGGCCAACGTATGGCCATCGGCCGCCAGGGCAGCAGCCTGCAATTCAGCATAATCGACGCTCATGTGCTGGAAGCGCACGTGTTGCCGTACGGTCCAGACATCATCGAAACGATGCTCGAACTCGTATCCGATGCTCTGCTGCTGGCGCCGCATGTGGTCGAAATCCTTGTCGCCCGTGAACAGATCCGTCGGGAAATAGGCGCCGCGCCTTGTCGGGAAGAGCGTTCCCGTCGTCGGCAGGCGGCTCCAGAAACCGCCTCTAGGATCGTTGAGGTAATCGCCGAGAATCGTCAGCTGGGTGTCTTCGTCCGGTTTGATCGTAACGGCCGGCGCAATCTCGACGCGCTCTTCGCGCTGGTTTTCGACTTGGGTTCCGGTGGTACGGCCCAATCCGGTGAGCCGATAAAGCAATGTGCCGTCATCATTTAAAGGGCCGCTGAAATCGAAGGCGGCCTGCGCACGATTGTAGCTGCCGCTCTGCAGCTGGATCTCGTGAAGCGGCTCATCCGTCGGCTTTTTGCCGACCATGTTGAGAAGTCCGCCGGGCGATCCCTGGCCGTAGAGAACCGAAGCTGGACCCTGGAGAACTTCGATGCCGTCAAGGAAGAACGGATCGACCTTCGGCACGGCCCAGGTTCCCTGCTGGAGCTTCAGGCCGTTATAATATTGGTCGATCTGGAATCCGCGTACCAGAAAATTGTCCAGCCGGTTGTCGGGGCTGTCAGGCGTGGTCACGCCGGCCGAATAGGCGATGGCCTGACGAACGGTCTGCGGCTTTTGAACCTCAAGCTGAGCTTTGGTCACCACCTGCACCGATTGCGGCGTTTCCAGAAGCGGTATGCCCGACTTTGAAGCGACGTAGCCGTCGGTCGATACGAAGCCGTTCTGCTTGCCTGCCTGCACGACGATAGGAGCGAGCGCCGTCGCGCCATCGGTCGCCGACGAGCCCGCGGCTGCAGCGCTCGGATTGGAAATCGTCACCGTCGTTGCGTTGGTGAAATGATAGGTCAGGCCCGATCCTGTCAGGATCTTCTCCAGCGCTTCCGCTCGGGTAAGTGGACCTCTGGCCCCTTGCGAGCTTATCCCTCGGGCGACATCGGCGCTGAAAAAAAGCTGGATGCCGGTCACTTTGGAGAATTGAACGAGAGCTTGGGACAGAGGCTGCGGCGGGATGTTGTAGGCGACCCGGCCGGTCTTCTCGGCCGCTTGCGCGAAGACAGGCACAGGGGCGGCAATGATGGTGCCAAGCGCAGTCGTGACCAGCAGCGCGAATGCAAGAGAAGGTTCACGGCGCAAATTGCCGCTTCGCTCTTTTTGCCGGGATATCTGATTGTCATTTTTGCGGTACTGCATCGCCCACCTGCATCCTGTGCCCGCCATCGCGGCATTGCTGCTCAAAAGGCCCCGGTTCGATGGCCTCGAAAAGTTAGACACCCGAGGGGACGGAGCTAATGAATGAGTTGAGAAATAAAATCATGTTTTTAAAAACTAACCGGCGCGGTAGACGAGCGTGACATAATTGGCTGCGTTCAGGAGGCGAACCCCGAGCGTATCTGCAATCGTCTGCAATGCGCTTTCGGTACGGGTCGTTTGAAAAATCGCCGTAACCGGTATGTCCCCGATGCTGCTATCCATCAGAATGATGCGGCCGCGCCGGTAGCGCTCCAGTTCCGCCAATACGCGCCGCAGGGGCACGTCCTGGAAGATGATGCGGTCGCTGCGCCATGCCTCCACCGTGTCGAGACTTGCCTCGGTCGGCTGGCCGAGCCCGTCGCGGCCATAACTGACTTGCCATCCCTCTTCCAGCCGCAGGTCGGAGAAACGGCGTCCTTGGACTTGGACGGCATGCTCGCTGACAGCGACGGTGACAAGATCGTCGACGAACTTGATATCGAACTTCGTCCCGAGCGCCTGGGTGGTTCCATCGCCGGCGCTGACCAGGAATGCGCGCGCCGGATCATGCGAGACATCGAAGAAGCCTTCGCCACGATAAAGCTCCACACGCCGTTCCATCTCGCTGAAATGCGTCGAAAGCGCCGAGTAGCTGCCAAGCTCGACAGTGCTTCCGTCGGGCAGACTGATTGTCCTGCGTTCGCCAATATCAGTTTTGTGTTCTGCAAAAAGGCCGGTTTGATCGATGGCAAAAAGGCCGCCCAGTCCACCGATCATCGCGACGGAACCCAGGATGAAATTGCGCCGCGATAGCAGCGGAGGACCGCGGCGCAGTCGATCGAATTCCGGCTGCATGATATCGAAACGCGCCCAGAGGGCTTGCGCGTGCTTCCAGGCTTCGGCATGGGCTTCATCCGCGGCGAGCCAGGCTTCGAAGGCCTGTCGCTCGGCGGCCGTAACCTTGTCGTCGCGCATCCGCACGAACCATTCCAGGGCTTCCATAACGGTCGGATCGGTTGCGTCTTCGTTCATATCGCTTCACAGTCCGGGCCGCTTTACCCACCCGGGTATGCCAAGGCCTCTATTCTTCATGACACTGCAAGCGCGCAATCTAATGAATGGGAAACCGGATTAATTGCGACCGATCTTCCTGTCGAGGTCGGCGAGAGCGATAACGATGTGGGAAATCACGGTGTTACGGGAAATACCTTGACGATCGGCGATTTCGTCATAGCTCATGCCTTCGAACTTGTTGAGGATGAAGGCCTCGCGGCGTTTTACCGGTAGAGATGCGACCGCCTGGAGAACACGCCGCAGTTCACAACGATAGACCGCTGTCATTTCTGGCGAGGGGTTAGCATCCGGTATGGCGTGAAGCTCTGCATCCGGAATGCCCACTTCGCCGTGTCGCTTGAGATCCCGGAGATGATTGAGCGCGAGATTGCGCGCGGTCGTCGTCAGATAGGCCGGGCAGTTGTTGAGATCGCCGGTATCTGCGGCCGCGAGCAATTTGGCGAACGCCTGGTGGACAAGATCTTCCGTTGTCGCCTTGTTGCCGACGAGACGTCGAATGAGCTGTCGCAAGCGCCTTTGCTCGGAGATGTATAAAGCAGCAATATCAAACGTCTTGGCACTCATAGACTTCATCCAGGTTTCAAAACTCGACAGGCCCTCGTGCCGGCTGTAGGTGATCGAAAAATGAACTGCAAACTCAAATTCTTAGATGGCTTCTAAAGTGCTCCAAAGATACGAGCGTGCTGAGGTAATAAGTACCTGCTTTTATTTGGGGTCGCATCATGTGCCATCCGGTATATTCTTGACTACGGATATCATGTTTTTGCACGATTGTTGCCGTTGAGCAACGTCTCGGAGGCCGTCGGACGGCTTTCCGGAGAAATCGACGCGCTGGATTCTCGTCAACGACGCCGGGACTTTGGTCGACGCGAATAGGACGCCAAGCGAAGCGCGAGCGGAGGATATCAAGTCCACCTTCGAAGTGAATCTCTCAGCCTTCGCGTGCCCCAGCCACCCCATTGCTCAACGCAGCCGGCGAGGCACATACCGTGATGGGCAGTAGTGTGGGTTCGCGCACGCTCATAATCGATCCCGCCTCGCTTTATTCGAGCGTCAACCTTCTCGACTAGGCAGCCCAACCGTGCACGGTTACGACAGCGCCAGCGAAATCGTTGGGTGCCTCCCAGGGCAGATTGTGCCCGCAGTCAACAACCCGATGCTCATGTCGTGCTTGGAACATCGGGGCGTGATCGGCCGTACCGCCAGGCTTAAGCGGGTCCTGTGTCCCGTCGATGGTGACGGCAGGAACAGTGATGGGTGGCTTTTGCGCCAGTCGCGCTTCCAGGTCAGCCAGCGCCGGGTCTCCTGCAGCATTCCCGAAGTCGAAGCGATAGGAATGGATGACGACATCAACGAAGTCCGGATTGTCGAAAGAGGCCGCTGTCCGGTCGAATGTCTCGTTGTTAAAGGCCCAGGTGGGCGACCACTGTCTCCAGAGCATCCGGCACAAATCACGACGGTGGAGAGACAGGCATTCGCGGCCGCGCTCCTGCTGGAACAGATGTTGATACCAGACGGCATGTTCAAGGCTCGGCTGGTAGGCGTGGCCGAGGCGCTTCACGTCGATAATGTCGTAGCCCGCATAGGAAACCAGACCGGCCACTCGATCGGGCCACAATACCGATGCAACGCATGAAGCAAGGCCGCCCCAGTCATACCCGGCGAGAATGGCCTTTTCGATGCCAAGAGCGTCCAGCAGGTCAATGACGTCTTTGCCAAGAGCTGCTTGCTGACCGCTTCGCATTGTGGACTTCGACAGAAAGCGCGTCGGGCCAAAGCCACGCAGGTAAGGCACAATCACCCGTGCTCCCGCGTCCGCTAGGCGAGGTGCCACCTCATCATAGGCGTGGATGTCGTAAGGAAATCCATGGTTCAGCACCACCGGCCAACCTTCGGGCGAACCGTGTTCGAAATATGCGATTTCAAGAGTATCGGTTTTGATTGGTTGCATGAAGATCCCCTCATCTGGAACTGTTCAGTAACGCACCCTCTCAGAGGGCCGGCCTTTGGCGGCGGCTTGGTTAGCTTTCAGATCCGGCCTCGTCACGAGTATCGTCCTGAACCTCGAGTTGGGCGGGCGCCGCCGATCCCGCGCGGCTTATATGCTAAGTGGATGTTTGCGCAGCTAAATTATTATCAATTCTCACCATGGTCGCCCGTTCGAATCCTATCAAGGCGAGGGAACCAGCTTCGATGTTCCCTTAGACAGTCGTTACAATGGTTTAGGCGATTGGGGAGACGAGGCTGTCGGTTCGACTCCCATCAAGAGCATAGATGAGCTAAATGCAGTGAAAATGGAATTGCGCGAAATGTGTAACGACAATGCCTCTACGGATCTTGTAAAGATATTGTCGTTACGCTATATAGGCGCAAACAGGAGTTTGCCGTGCCGACCCCACATACGAACAAAAATCCGGACGCAAGCGTACCGCTGAATATGCGCATCAAGCCTGCGACCCGCAACTTGATTGATCGCGCTGCTGAGTTGCTTGGTAAGACGCGAACGGATTTCATGTTGGAAGCTTCCGAGCGCCGAGCCGAGGAAGTGCTGCTCGACCGTACTATCTTCACGGTAAGCCCCGAAATCTATGCTGAATACCTTGCCCGGCTCGATGCACCCGCGCAACCCAATGAGCGTTTAGTTCGCACCATGTCGACCAAATCACCCTGGGATGAGGCGTGACCCTCAGCGCACCGGCACCTCTGGCCGATCATCATGAACTGGCCGAGTTCAATTCCGGCGTCGTTGAACTGGACGACTGGCTGCGACGCCGCGCCCGTTCTAATCAAGCAAGTGGCGCCTCGCGAACCTTCGTCGTGTGTGAGGAGAGCCGCGTCATTGCCTATTACGCCCTCGCTTCCGGCGCCGTCAAACAGCCGGAGGCGCCTGGCCGTTTTCGGCGCAACATGCCTGATCCAATTCCGGTCGCTGTGCTTGGTCGCCTGGCCATTGATCAATCCTACCAAGGGCGTGGGATCGGCAGGGCATTGGTGCGCGACGCGGGCTTGCGCCTGCTCAATGCCGCTGAAGTACTTGGCATTCGAGGTATGCTCGTTCATGCGATTTCAGATGACGCACGAGCCTTCTACGAGGCCGTTGGTTTCGGGTCTTCTCCGTCGGACCCCATGATGTTGATGGTCGGACTGCGTGACCTCAATAATGCGCTGACCCCTTAGCGGAACTCATCAATAATTTCGGCTGAATGCAGTCCATCTCGCTTCTAATTCGCTGAGTTTTCGGCAGAAGGTCTCGGCCTCAATCGAGGGCCGCGAGTTCAAATCCCTATTGGGGTGGCTTTGGTGCGCGGATCGGGAGGATGGCGCAGCCGATGGCGACCTCGGTCTGTTGCGCCCCGAAGCATCGCGCTCGCAGGCGGCGACCGATGATCGACTTATATCTGCCGATCGCGGTCTCGACCAGCGAACGCGTGCCGTAGCCGGTAGCGGCTTGCCACTTCATCCGGCCATCCGTGTTGATCGCCACGACATGACGGTCCCGCTGGCCACCGGGTTCGGTATCGCTCCGCTCGACGGCATTGGCGCGAGGCGGAATAATGACGGCAACGCCGGCGCTGTGGTTGCCGACGGCGTCGTAGGTTGGTTTGCCGTCATAGGCGCCATCGGCCGTGAATTGCCTAATCGGGCAGTCGATCTGGTCGAGCAGCAGCTCCACCTGCGAGGCATCGCCGGTATCCTGGTCGGTCATGACTTGGGCGATGATCTCGCCGCTGTCGGCATCCAGTGCCAGATGCAGTTTACGCCAGCTTCGCCGCGACCTGGCACCATGGTTTTCCTCCAGCCATTGGCCGGCGCCGTGGATCTCAAGCCCGGTGCTGTCGATGAGGACGTGCACAGGTCCTTCCGCTGAAATGGAACGGCCTTGCCGCCTGTCCGACGATCGCCATGTCCGTGCCCGTCGGCTTAGCGTCGTGTGATCGGGGACGGCGAGATCCAACCCCATCAGTTGCAGCACCGATGTCAGCAAGCCCTCTGTCTGGCGCAGCCGCAGGCCGAACACCAGGCCCAGCGTCAGAGCGGTCTCGATCGCCAGATCAGAGTAACGCGGCTGACCGCCGCGCGTCGTCCGCCTCGGCGCTTGCCACGACGACAACGCTTCGGACGTCACCCCATAGCGTCAGGCTGCCGCGGCGGCAAAGCCCAGCCTCATACTCACGCCAGTTCGTCACTCTGAACTTCATCTTCTCAATGCGGTGACGGCGAGCGGCATTGTGTTTGAAAGGCATCCTTGCGAAAGACCGGTTGTTGCGATTGCCGCTCACCTACGCCTACGCGATTAACGATCCGCGCACCAATGCCTGGTTGCAGTCATCGTGAGGCTGATCGGCGGGAGACGATCGGGCATTTTCGCGGTATGAATGGTAGTCATTGATACTACCAATCACACACCGAGGTCCGTCACATGGCTTTGAACGTGCTTTTCATTGGCGGTACCGGCCAAATCTCATACCCCTGCGTTTGAGGGTGCTGTTGGCCAGGGACATCGCGTCCTTTCCGGCCGTCGAATGCAGGGCTAGACCTGAGCCATGCCTCCATCAACGACAAGTTCTGCACCTGTGGTAAAATTGCTCTCGTTGCTCGCAAGGAAGAGGGCTGCTGCTGCTACCTCTTCAGGCCTGCCCATGCGCCCAAGAGGGATCATATTAGACAGTGCATCTCGAATGTCCTGCGAGGCTGCGGCCATCATCGCCGTATCGGTCGGTCCAGGGCTGACAACGTTCACGCGAATGCCTTTCGGAGCGAGCTCGTTGGCCCAGGTGCGCGTGAACGAACGGACTGCGGCCTTCGTCGCACCGTAGACACCATAGCCCTTGGTGCCGATATCGCCCGCGATGGAGCCAATCAGCACGATCGTTCCGCCGGGCTGCATGATGTTGATGGCACCCTGCGCCGCGAATACGAGGGATCGGACGTTCAGGCCGAATGTCCGGTCGAAATGATCCTCGGAAATATCTTCAAGGGGTGCATATTCGGATAGGCCCGCGTTGACGACAAGCACATCAATGCGGCCTTGTTCCGATCGTATCTGCTCGAACACGCGCCGAAGATCGACATTGTTACTGGCATCCGCCTGGATCGTGTGGATGCTGCCCATGCCGGCTTCGTCTGGTTGGCTCTCCGCGATTTTGCGGCTGGTCGCGTAAACCTGCGCTCCCTCTCTGGCGAACCTTTGAGAAACGGCTCCGCCGATGCCACCGACTCCGCCGATCACTAAGGAAATCTTGTTTGCTAATCTAGTCATGTCAACTCCACCAACAATGATGAAGCGAAGATATATTCTCTATACCTACGGTCAATTACGCACTATGCGTAAAGCAGATATCGAGGAGTATACCTATGTCCGCAATGAAAGAGGCCGCGATCGTCAAAGCTTGCTCGTCTCATAGCCACAAGGCTGTCTCCGCCGATGCGTTGCTTGACGTTGAGAAGGCGCGGCCCGTGCTTGAGCAGATCGCCAACAAATGGTCGGTCCTGATCCTAACCGTCCTGTGTACCAGACCGTCACGATTCAACGAGATCATGCGGCGCCTGGACGGGATCACGCACAAAGCGCTTGCCGACGCACTGAAGCGCCTGGAGCGCAATGGTCTCATTCGCCGTAAGGTCCTTACGACAACGACGCCGGTCGGCGTCGAATATACCATCACCTCGCTCGGTCGCTCCCTTCAGCAACCGTTCGAGGCGCTTTATGCCTGGTCCATGACCTACGGTCCGGAGCTTGAGCGCGCGCAAGAAGAATACGACCGCATTCGAGACTAACTCAAGTGGCGTCGGCAGACATTGGTTGGCCGGGCCTCTCATCATGCGGCCGCGTTTATGAGATAGTCAGATACTGTCGAGATGAACGCGCGAAGACGCTGAAAGGTGTTGTCATGTCTGGATGGCGCCCGTTTGGCAATGTGAATTTTGCCGATGTTTGAGCTTTGCGGGTCGGGTGCAGTCATGTCTCCGGCCTACCTATGCGGCGCGTGATGACCGCTGGCCCTGATGTTTTCCGCTTGAACCGTTCCCTATCACGTTATCGCGCTGTTGCTGCGCAAGACAACACCGCGGGTTCTTCGGTTCGTGCGGTCCATTCCGCTTTCGCTGTCACATCATACCATCGTCACTCCGCCAACTGTTTTGCCCCCCGTAGAGCAATGACCGTGGGGCTCATTCGCTTTAGCTGGGACCAGATCGGAGCATCTCAAAACGCGCTCCCACTGGAAGTTCACGTTCCTCGCCATGATCGCCCAGGCAATGCGGGCAATCTTGTTGGCGAGCGCGACTGCAACAAGCTTGAAGGGCTTCTTCGACAGCAAGCCACGTGCCCAGTTCGCCAGAGGCGTATCAGCCGTCCCCTTCTTCATCCTGTAGAGGGCTGCGTGCGCCCCAACCACGAGGAGTTTGCGCAGGTGCCGGTTGCCCATTTTGGAAATGGAACCCAGCCTTGGTTTGCCACCGGTCGAATGCTGCCTGGGGACAAAGCCCAACCAGGCTGCGAACTCACGTCCGCCTTCGAACAGCTTTGCGTCGGAGACGCTGGCCGAAAGGCAAGTAGCGATGACAGGCCCAATCCCGGGAACGGTCGCAAGCCGGATACTGACATCGTTGTTGCGATGGGCGGCAAGGAGCGCCTTGTCGAGCTTTGTGATCTGCCCCTCGATCTCTATCAACACTGTTGCCAAAGGCGCCAGAGCAGTGCGAACAGCTTGCGGGCTATATCGTTCATCTTCCAGAATGGCGGTCAACTGCCGGACATTGCGAGCGCCCTGCGGTGCCACAATGCCAAGCTCGGCAAAGTGACCACGCAAGGCATTGATAAGCGCAGTCCGTTGCGAGATCAGCAGCTCGCATGCGCTGTGCAACATCAACGTTGCCTGCTGGTCTTGGCTCTTGATCGGAACGAACCGCATCGAGGGCCGTGTGACCGCTTCGCAGATGGCGGCTGCGTCAGCCGCATCATTCTTCTGCCGGCGCAGGTAGGGCTTGATATAGTTCGGTGGGATCAGCCGGACGTCATGGCCAAGGGCGTTTCGCCGAACTCAGATAACTGCTGCAGTCGCGGCATTCCATTGCGCCATGGCGCGGATGCGATGAATGTTGGTGGCGAGGGCCGAGCGTTTCCAATGCGGCGGAACGAACAGATTTCGGAGTGCTGAAAAGGCCGAGATGAAACGCTGCAAGCCTCCAACGGATCGGAGGCCCTGCATTATCCGCTCTCGTTTTCGAAGCGGCACGTGTGAATTCCCGCCCAATTGTTCAGCCCCTTGTGCGATCTATGGTCGACTGCAGGCATCACGTGCCGTTGTGCCGCTCCGTATGAGCGCAATTTGTCGGTGATGATGCGCTTCGGTGATAGGCCCTACTTCTTCAGCAACCTCACCAGCAATTGCCTGGCTGCCTTGGTATCGCGGCGGGCCTGAACGATCTCACAGCAGGTTTGGCGGTGTCTCTCTCCAAAGCGCCGAAAGAATGTGGCCCTGACAAAAACCTAACGTTCCGAAACGAGGGCGACCGCCGTCTATATTCGGTCAGCCGCTATAGGATCGGCTTGCCGCCCGTGACCGCGATGGTGGCGCCGGAGACATAGCTGGAGAGCGGATCGGCGAGCATGACATAGGTGGTTGCAAGCTCGACCGGCTGACCGGGACGCTTCATGGGCACTTGCCTGCCGAAATTCTCGACGGCCTCCGCCGGCATCGTGGATGGGATCAACGGCGTCCAGATCGGTTCGGGAGCAACGGCGTTGGCACGGATGCCCTTGTCGGCGAGCAGCTGCGCCAGGCCGGCCGTGAAGTTCTGAATAGCGCCTTTCGTCGTTGCATAGGCAAGAAGGGTCGGGTTCGGAGTATCGGAATTGATCGAAGCCGTATTGATGATGGCACTCCTCGGCTTCATGTGAGGGACCGCCGCCTTGGTCAGATAGAACATGGCATGGATGTTGACCTTGAATGTCGTCTCCCATTCCTGATCGGTGATGTCGCCAATCTCATGAAAACTCGCCTGGTGCGCAGCGTTGTTGACGAGGATGTCGATCCCGCCAAGCTCCGCCACCGCTTTTTCGACGATCATCCGGCAATGCTGCGGAAAAATGGATCAAACATTGCAAGATTTCTTGCTGATCTGTCAAAATTACAGGCGGTTGCCTAAATCATTTCTCCAGGTGCTTGAAATCGTTGGGTTCGCGGTTCGAATTGGCCGAGGCGCGTAAAGGGACGCGCGAGCATCGCACTGATCTTTCGACAATTCGTTTCCGTGGGGTCAGTCACTCCGGGAGGTCGCGGAGACGTAAGCTAGTCAGATACTTCCCCGTATCGCCACGGCGGGTTCGATCAGAATGTGCTGAGCCTCCTGTCGGCCATCGATCCGGCTGAGCAGCATTTGTCCTGCAGTTCCGCCAAGCCGGGGAGGATTTTGGTCGATGCTGGTCAGTCCGACCAGTGGAATGGCCGCCGGTGGGGAGTTGTCATATCCGATGATGGCGAGATCCTCCGGCACGCGGATACCGCTCATGCGCGCAGCGTTCAGCAGCGGCACCGCGTCTAGGTCTGACCAGACGAAAACGGCGCGGGGCCGATCCTTCGCGCGCAGGAAGTCCGCGATGCCTTCACTCCTGTCGGCACCCGGCGCCGGTAGTCGTATGATCCGGGCCTTGGCTTCCAACCCCGCCTGTTCCATTCGCTCGCGATAGCCAATTTCTCGCTGGGCGGCGACCTCCGATGGGCGTGGGTCCGATAACGTATAGCTCAGCATGGCAATATCCTCATACCCGCGGCTAAGAAGGGTTTCGACAGCGAGCGCCGCCCCCTTGCGGTCATCGGAATTGGCCGTGTCGTAGGTCAAAGCATGCGGCTCGTGATGGGCGATTGCCACGATCGGGATCTGCTGGGAATAGCGTTCGACCATCTTGCGGGGGATACGGGGAGCAATGATGAGCACACCGTCCATGCGGTTGTCGATCATGGATTCGATCATCGAGGCTTCGATCGGGCTCTTGGAGCGACCGATCCCAACCAGCGCCTTATAGTTGCTGTGCGAAAAAGTGGCGTTGGCTGCCTCGATCACGCCGGCAAGAAACGGGTTCGATAATTCGACCACCAGGACGCCGATCGTATTAGTGCGACCTCGCATGGCGCGCGCCGCCACGGATGGGCGGTAGTTCAGCTTCTCGATCGAGGTTTCCACCTTCTGTCGCAGAAGGTCACTGACGCCATAGGCATTGCGAAGAACTTTGGATACGGCCGCCACCGACACCCCGGCATCTTCAGCGACATGGCGGATCGTAATCCGCTCTTTGGGTGTGTTAACGATTTGATATTTCATACAAAAATTCACGCTCATCAATTTTTTCAAATTATACGCATGAAACTCTTGCGTGGCAAACGGCAATGTAGAATGATATACATAGAACGATACACACAAATTCGTTTTTCGGCCGCTGGAGGATAAGGTGGCCAGGGGAGGTTGCATTATGAGCATTGTCCAGCGCCACGGCGTCGCCGTGGCCGAAGACCTTATCGATTCTGGTTTCGCGTTTTCCGCATTCATGATTGCGCCTGTCTGTGATGCGGGACAGGGAACTGCCGGAACTTTCGTTTCGCGTCGCTTTTCGCTGGAGCATGTGCCTTCCGGAGCGACCTTGCGCATCTCAGCGCTCGGCCTTTATCGCGCGTTCATCAACGGTCGCCGGGTTGGCGATGATCTGCTGACGCCGGGCTGGACCTGCTATGACGACCGCATCGCTTATCAAATCTATCAGGTCACGGATCTGCTGCAGCCGGGAGAAAACCGCATCGAGATCTGGCTTGGCGATGGTTGGTACAGGAGCCAGCTCATGTGGGCAGCCAGTCCGATCTATGATTGTTGGGGCGACCGGGTCGGCGCGATCGCCGAGTTGAGTGCGGGCGGACCGATCCTTGTGAAGACCGATGAAAGCTGGAAGAGCGGCTATACGCCTATAGTCCGCAACGGTATCTATTTCGGTGAGGACTATGACGCCCGTATCGAGGTGAAAGACAGCGACGGCGTCGAGGTTCTGGCCTTTGACAAGACACTTCTCGTGCCCCACGAGACCGGGGCGGTCAAGGAACTCGATGCTCTCCCACCCATTGAAAGCTGGGCTGAGAGCGATGTAGGGATCGTCTATGATTTCGGGCAAAACGCGGGCGCTTATATCCGTATCTGCGTCAAGGGCGAAGCGGGGGCCCGCGTTCGCGTCGAACATTCCGAAGTGCTCGGTCCCGGCCGCCTCTTCGACAATCGCAACTACCGAAGCGCCCGCGCCGAGCTCGTCTATACGCTGAAGGGTGAGGGCGAGGAAGTCTATGCGCCGCTCTTCACCTTCATGGGCTTCCGCTATGCGCGGGTGACTGTGGCGGGAGAGGCGGAGCTCATTTCCATCACCATGATCCCGGTGACATCCGTGCCGGTCAGGGCCGCAGGCTTCACCTGCGGCGTCGACGCGGTGAACCGGTTGGTCGAGAACACCATCTGGTCGCAGCGCTCCAATTTCATCGAGGTGCCGACGGATTGCCCGCAGCGTGATGAGCGATTGGGCTGGACCGGCGACGCGCAGGTGTTTGCCGGTGCTGCCTGCTGGTTGGCCGACAGCCGGACTTTTCTCACCAAATACCTGCGCGACGTAATACATGACCAGCGCGCGAATGGCGCGGTTCCGCATTTCTCGCCCGATCCCACGCGTCTGCATCCGATCGACAGCCGCGGCGATTGGGCAGGTTCCACCGGCTGGGGTGACGCCATCGTCATCATACCCTGGCAGCTCTACCTGCATTATGGCGATGTCTCGGTCCTGCAGGAATGCTTCCCGGCCATGTTGCGCTGGCTTGACTACCTCTGGGGTGTTTCCGACGGGCCGATCATTCGCCCGCCGGCGATATGGGGCGAACGAGGCTTCACCTTCGGCGACTGGCTGCAGCCGGTCGGCGACCATCGCAAGCCCCGCCCGACCATCGCCGACGACTGCGCTGCCACGCTCTATCATTTCATCTCGACGCAGCTGACAGCAAAGATAGCTCGCATTCTCGGCAAGCATGACGAGGCCGCGCGCCTCGATACCCGCACCGAAGATATTAAGACGGCCTTCAGCCATGAATTCTTCGCCCCGTCTGGCCGCATAGCCCATAACGACCAGACATCATGGTCCCTGGCGTTCCTCTATGGTCTGGTTCCGCAGGAGTACGAGGCTGCAGCGCGCGGCTACTTCCGGCGGGTTGTGGAGGAGACCGATGGCGTCATCGGGACCGGCTTCATCGGAACACCCGCTCTGCTGCCGGCGATGACGCGCCTTGGGATGCTTGATCTGGCGGAAAAGACATTCCTAAACCGTAAGGTTCCCGGCTGGCTCTATCAGGTGGAGCGCGGGGCGACCTCGATCTGGGAACGCTGGGACGCGCTCGCGGAGGACGGCACGATCTACGATCCCGAGATGAACAGCTACAACCATTATGCTTACGGCGCCGTGTGCCAATGGCTGTTCGAGGATGTTGCCGGCATCAGGCCACTCGAAGACAAGCCTGGCTTCGAGGAGATCGCTTTCGACCCGGCGATCCTGCCCGGCCTGTCGCCGGTATCGGCGTGGCACGATACCCGTTTCGGACGCATACAGGTAGGCTGGAGCATAGACGAGAGGGGGGAAGTGACATGCCGGCTGACGCTGCCGGAGGGGGTGACGGCGCGGCTGGAGGGGAGCACGGGTCGTAAATCTCTGGCGGCAGACGGGACTACGGTCGCTCCCGGGCAGCAGATCAGGCTCGGAAGGGGAGAGCATACGATCACTTTCGTCATGTGATGAAGGCGCCTGCGGTTCGCAGGCGCGAGCAGCCCAATCATTCCGGTCTTTCAGAGGAGGAGACGACCATGAGAATGACGACGTGCAGCATTCTGGCCGCAGCCATCAGCGTGCTTGCAGCCGGTGTCGCCCATGCCGATGTGACGCTCAGCATCGTGATCGACACCAATCCGGAAACCAGCGCCTCGTTCGACGCGCTTTCCAAGGCCTATACGGCAAAGCATCCCGATGTGAGCTTCGATGTGGAGCAGCGGGTCGGCGGTTCCGAAGGCGACAATATCATCAAGACGCGGCTGGCGACCGGCGAGATGGCCGACATCTTCCAGTACAATACCGGCTCGTTGTTCCAGGCACTGAAACCCGAGCAGACACTCGCGGATCTTTCCGATCTGCCCTCGCAGGCCGGTATTCTGGACAGCTTCAAGAAGGTCGTCACCAGCGCCGATGGACATGTGCGCGGAATACCATTCGGCCCGGCCATGGGCGGCGGAATTTTCTACAACCGAAAGATCTACGCAGATCTAGGCCTCACGCCACCCAAAACCTGGGCGGAGTTCATGGCGAACAATGCGAAGGTCAAGGCCGCCGGCAAGGTGGCTGTTGTACAGACCTACGGCGATACCTGGACCTCGCAGCTCTTCATTCTTGCCGACTACTACAATCTGCAGGCCGACGCGCCGAACTTTGCGGCCGACTACACGGCGAATAAGGCGAAATATGCGACGACACCGGCGGCCGTGCGTGGCTTCGAGCATCTCGAAGAGGTGGCGAAAGCCGGTCTCTTCAACGCCGATTTCGGTGCTGCTACGTTGGATGACGGCATGCGCATGGTCGCAACTGCCGAGGCGGCCCATTACCCGATGCTGACCTTCGGTATCGGCAATGTGCAGCAGAACCTGCCTGACCATCTCCGGGATATCGGCTTCTTCGCGGAACCCGGCACGGATGCCCAGAAAAACGGGCTGACGATATGGATGCCGGCAGCTCTCTATATTCCCGCCAAGGCCGAGCATCTTGAAGAGGCCAAGAAATTCCTCGATTGGGTCGGCAGCAAGGAAGCCTGCGATATCATGGCGAAAGCCGTTCCGTCCGGTCCCTATCTGGTCAAGGGCTGCGAATTGCCGAAAGATATCCCGCCTGTTGTCGCCGATATGCTGCCCTATTTCGAGACCGACGGCCGCACCGCGCCGGCGTTGGAATTCCTGTCGCCGGTGAAAGGGCCGTCGCTCGAGCAAATCACCGTGGAAGTCGGCTCAGGCATTCGTTCGGCCAAGGACGCGGCTGCCCTTTACGACCGGGATGTCGAAAAGCAGGCCAAGCAGCTCGGTCTGCCCAATTGGTAACTCCCAGTCCATCTCCCGCCCGGTCGTCGTCCGGGCGAGGAGTGCTCAAGGAGCCTCCATGACTACGCGAAAATCACCCTATCCCTATTGGTTTGTACTGCCAGCGGCCGTGATCTTCATCGTGCTGTTCATGGTGCCGACGTTCGCGTCCCTCTGGTTCAGTTTAACTCGATGGGACCTTGTCAATGCAGAGTTCATTGGCGTGGAGAACTATCGCCAGTTCTTCCGCGAGCCGTTCCTGATCCAGGGCCTCGTCAATACCATCATCTACGCGGTCCTGACCTCCGGTACGAAGACCGTGCTTGGCCTACTTCTTGCCGTGCTGTTGACCTCGGGCATATGGGCACAGGGCTTTCTGCGAACCGTGGTTTTCTTTCCGGTGCTGGTGTCGACTATCGGCGTCGGCATCACGTCCTCCGTGCTCATGCATCCTACGCGCGGACTCATCAACGTCGCCTTGGCAGGCCTTGGCATCCATGGCCCCGGCTGGTTGACGGATCCAGCGCTAGCGCTCTATTCCATCGTCCTCGTCGATCTGTGGAAAGGCATCGGGCTTGCCACCGTCATCTATATCGCCGGGCTTGCCTCCATCAGCCCCGATTATTACGAAGCCGCCCGCATCGACGGCGCTACCCGTCGGCAGATGTTCTTCCGGGTCACGGTTCCGCTGGTAAAGCCGGCCACGATCACAGTCGTGACGTTGTCGCTGATCGGCGGGCTGCGCAGCTTCGATCTGATCTGGGCGATGACGCGTGGCGGCCCCGGCTTTTCCTCCGACGTGCTCGCGAGCGTCATCTACAAGCAATACCAGGCGGGATTCTACGGGCTGTCCACCGCTGGCAACGTCATCCTCTTCATCCTTATAGGGCTGATCGTGTTGCCGCTTACCGCATGGTTCAATCGCAAGGAGGTGGATCTGTGACGCGTCGACAGCTCTATACCGGCGTGACCGCACTTGCAGCCTCTGCGGTGATTTTCATTCTGCCCTTTCTGTTCATCTTCATCACGGCCGCCAAGACCAAGCAGGATGCCGCAAGGCTTACCTTCACCCTGCCGGCGGAGTGGCGGCTTTGGGACAATCTCATGGAAGTGGTCGAAGCCCGCAACTACATGCTGTTGCTCGCCTATTTCAATTCTACCGTCATCACGGTCGCTTCCGTCGCTCTGCTCGTCCTCTTCGGCGCAATGGTCGGTTATGTGCTCCAACGCCGCTCTTCGGCTTGGAACAAACTGATTTACGCTTGCGTTCTCGCCGGCCTGATGATCCCGCCGGCGGTGGTCCCGACCATCTGGGTGCTGCAATCGCTGGGACTGTTCAAGACCATCTCCGGTATGATCCTCATCCAGATCGCCTACGGCCTTGCCTTTTCCATCCTGCTGTTCAGGAGTTTCATCGCCACTATCCCGAGGGATCTAGATGAAGCGGCGATCATCGACGGCGCCAAACCGCTACAGATCTTTTTCCGGGTCATCCTGCCGCTGCTGAAACCGGTGACGGTGACGGTCATCGTGGTCCAGTCCATCGCCATCTTCAACGATTTCACCAATCCGCTTTACTATCTCCCCGGCCGGGAAAACGTCACCGTGCAGCTGACGCTCTACAATTTCCAGAGCCAGTTCCAGACGCAGTTCAATCTCTTGTTCATGAACATCCTTTTGGTGACCATTCCGCCACTCATCGTTTTCATATTCTTCAATCGTCAGATCGTGGCGGGCATGACGGCCGGCGCCGTGAAAGGATAAGCGCATGTCTAGCGTCGTTCTCAGCAATATCGGAAAGAGTTTTGGTAGCCTGGAGGTGATGAAGGGCGTGGATCTTACGGTGGAGGCGGGCGAATTCTGCGTGTTCGTTGGCCCCTCGGGCTGCGGAAAATCGACGCTCCTGCGGATGATTTCGGGGCTTGAGACATCGAGCGCCGGTCAGATATTCATCGATGGAAAGGAAGTCACCGGAGTAGAGCCATCCGCGCGCGGTATCGCAATGGTGTTCCAGTCCTATGCGCTTTATCCGCACCTGACGGTACGCGAGAATATCGGCTTTGGTCTCTCGCTTGCCAGGCGCCCGAAGGCTGAGATCGAGGAAAAGGTGAAGCAGACGGCCGATATTCTACAACTCTCGCATCTGCTCGACCGCAAGCCCAAGGCACTCTCCGGCGGTCAAAGGCAGCGCGTCGCCATCGGCCGGGCAATCATCCGTAATCCGAAAGTGTTTCTGTTCGACGAGCCGCTTTCCAATCTCGACGCTTCCTTGCGTTCGCAGATGCGCTTCGAGCTTACGGAATTGCATGCCAAGCTCGGTGCGACGATGATCTATGTGACCCATGACCAGGTCGAGGCCATGACCATGGCGGACAAGATCGTTGTGCTGAACGGCGGGAGGATCGAGCAGATCGGTGCGCCGATGACGCTTTACAACCATCCGGCAACGCCATTCGTCGCCGGCTTTATAGGCTCACCCAAGATGAACCTCTTCGAAGGTGAAATTGCCGAACGCGAGGGATGCAGAACTTATGGTATCCGTCCCGAGCATATCGTACTCTCCACCATGCAGGGTAAATGGCAGGGCGTGGTGAAGCATATCGAACGGCTCGGCGCCGACACCATTCTTCACCTCGATGTTTCGGGACTGCCGTCGCTGGTGGTGCGTACCGATGGTGATCGCCCGATCGCCGTCGGTAAAATGTTGTTCGCTTCACCCGTCGCAGGCAAGGAGCACAGCTACGTGTGATTGATCGCGAGGCTAAGTAGCGCTGAAGGGCACCCCGTTTCGTTATCGCGCCCTCGTGCCTTCCAGGAAAAGCTGTGCGCAGGCTTGCGCGCGCGACGATCTCGCCATCGGCTATGTCTTCTACCTGGCCAAGCATGACAGCGCGCTGAGGTTCCATCACCGTCATTCCCCGGAGCATTCCGGTCGCGGCATGCACATCCTGAACCTCGATCTCTTGTGAGGCGATACGTGTCTGCAGCCAATCTTGCATTGTCTTGCTGGTCTTTTGAATGGCCCGTACATAAAACGCCCTTGCAATCTCTGGAAAACGTTCGGATTCGCCGAGGACAAGCCGCGTCATGATGATTGTTTCATGGGAAAGCGTAAGCCTGCCGTAAGCGATTCCTAATACGATTGAACGTGCTTGGGTTTTGTAAATGAACCCATTTGAAGCGCTTAGCCGAAACGACGCTCACGGCTTCTTTCAAAATTTAGGAGATTCAGTCGTCACAGGCCCCACAAAGACGAACGCCAACGACTTTAAGGCGATCCTAGTCTGCTGATAAAGCGCCGGGAGCCGCCAGGCAGTGAGGTCGCAAGAAGGCCGCATTGTTGAAATGAGGCCCCGCAGAGCGATTTGCGAACAAGGAGTCAGACGAAGTTCATCCAGTCGACATTGAGAGCTGTGCTGATCCGACGAACTTTGAGTTCGTCAGTCTCGATGCCGCACTCGATCTGATCGATTTCAAGGGTCGTAAGGCCGCATGTCACAGCGAGATTGTTGAGGGGATCCGGACGAAAACTTGGACCACCAGGAGGTAGTTCATTTATTCCCATGCGGACAGAGTTCGCGCAGTCGAGCTTTATATCAAGCTCGACAAGCGGGTTAAGGCGACGATCCGCCAATTGGGTTATCCGACTAAGAATGCGCTGAGGAACTGGTACCGCGAATACGAGCAGCACCGAGATCTACGCGTTCGTTCTGTGGCTCGCGGGCCGAAGTTTTCCGAGGCCCAGTAGTAGGCTGCGCTTGAGCACTACCGCACTCACGATCGCTGTATCTCTTCAACGATGAGAGCGTTGGGCTATCTAGGTTGGGGGACTCTGACGGCATGGGTTCGAGAGGTGTTTCCGGAGGCGAGGACTTCGATGGTCGGTCGATCCTGGGGTCCGGCTTATCCCGAGGCCTTGAAGCAGGCCGCGGTCCTTGATCTTTGCAATGGAGAAGAGAGTGCCCAGGAAGTTGCCGACCGGCTGGGCGTATGCCGGCCAACATTGTACAGTTGGAGGAATGAGTTACTCGGTCATGAGGCTGCCTCATCGATGAAACGCCGCAAAACCTCTGCGCCGGCGCCTGAGCGCGAGGAACTTGAGCGACAGCTTGAGGCCCTCCAACGCGATGTCCGCCAATTGCAGCTCGAGCATATCTGCTGAAGAAGGCCAATGAACTCCTAGGGCCTGGGCGTCGATCTGCAGACCCTGAGTAATCGGGAGAAGACACAGCTGGTTGACGCCCTCAAAGATATCTATCGATGCCAGAGCTGCTTGCGCAGTTGGGAATTGCGCGAAGCTCCTACTTCTACCACCGCGCCCGAGCGAACCTGGAAGAAAAGTATGTCACCATCCGTCGCAACCTGGCGGAAATCTTCGAAAGCAACCATCGCTGCTATGGCTATCGTAGACTGCAGGCGTCTCTGGCGAGGCAGAGTGTGACAATCTCGGAAAAGGTGGTGCAGCGATTGATGAAACAGGAGCGCCTGGTCGCCGCCGGACCACGGCGACGGCGTTTTGGCCCGTACCTGGGAGAAATCAACACGCATGAGCATGCGCGGAACGTCGTGATGATGTAACCTCAAGCGCTGACGGCAAAAGCTTGCTTGAGGAATCGCAACATGGGTGACAAGGAGACAGTCATCATCGGCGCAGGCCCGGCCGGATTGGCATGCGCCGCGGCGCTCCGTGCAAGAGGTCGCCGTTCCATTATCCTTGAAGCGACAAACAGGCTCGGCGCATCGTGGCGGAGACACTACGACCGTCTTCACCTCCATACTGATAAAAGCCACTCAGCGCTTCCGGGAAGGCCGATGCCCGCCCGTTTTCCAAAATATCCGTCGCGATTGCAGGTCATCGAGTACCTCGAAAGCTATGCGCTGGAAAACAGCCTTCGAATTCTCACCGACAAGACTGTCGCGTGCGTAGCCAAAGAGACGGACTGGATTGTCGAGACCACCGACGGCGATGTGTTCCAGGCGGGAGCTGTTGTAATCGCGACCGGTCTCTCGAGGATACCTGTCGGACCGCATTGGACCGGTCAGGATAGTTTTCCAGGAACCATCATTCACTCTTCCGTATACCGTAACGCTTCCGCCCTCGGCGCAGGTCGACTCCTGATAGTCGGCTTCGGAAACTCCGCAGGAGAGATCGCGCTGGAATGTGCCGAAGCGGGTCTTGATGTCGCCATGTCGGTGCGCGGTCCGGTCAATATCGTTCCGAGGGAGATATTTGGTGTGCCAAGCGCGACGATCGCCATCGTTCAACAGCGATTTCCTTACAGAATGATCGACGCATTTAACGCGCCTTTTCTGCATCTACGCTATCGCGATATCGAGGAGCTGGGTCTCAAGCGTTGCCGGCAAGGCCCTTTGGCCAGGATGATAGAGCAAGGCAGGACTCCCTTGATCGACATCGGTACCATCGCGAAGATCAGGGATGGTCGGATCAAGGTATACCCTGGCATCGAAATGTCGGACGGTGCGAGCGTGTTCTTCGCCGATGATCGGTCTGCGGAATTCGATGCGATTGTGCTGGCGACAGGCTTTAAGCCGTCTCTGGAGACGCTTCTGCCTGACTTGACACAACGGTTATCGAATGCGGGGAAGCCGGCACGGGGCGAGCTTCAACCGGGAAATGACGGTCTGTACTTTTGCGGCTTTAACCCGGCGACGACAGGCCTGCTTCGCCAGATTGGCATCGAGGCGTCGCAAATCGCAAACTCGATCGCGGCGGCAGGCGCGCAAGCTGTTTTATCTCGACGGAGTTGAAGCGGAGAAAGCCGTATAGGTGGGCACCGTTCCGCGGTCTAGAGCAGGACGATCCAAAACTCAGTCTAAATGCACGGCGATGATGCCTTGATCGCTTCCGGGAGATGATGACGGCAACTGTACGGTTATGAACGAGCTCTTGCGCAGTACTCTGCCTCTGATCGACAGGCTGGAACAATATTCCACTTTGGCAGTTGATCATGAGTGAAATTAAGGAGGATACGCAAATGCGAAAGATCATTATTGCCTGCGCCGCCGCCATCACCATCGGTGCTGCTTTGCCTGCGGCCGCCGAAGAGGTCATCGTCGACGGGCCTTCCTATGATCAAGGCTATCGTCACCATCGTCATCACCACCCCTATGTTGCGCTAAGTGATCGCGGCATCGCCGTCGGAACGGTTCGCGATCGCGACCGTTACGATCGCTATAATGACCGCGGTCGATGCATGACACGGAGCGTCACCCGCACGGATGAAAACGGCGATCAGGTGACCAAAACCATGAGGCGTTGCGAATAGCGATGACAATGGGGTTCACAAACCTACGAACGTTGCTCGTCCCGAAGACGACCATGCCTTCGCCTTGTTAGCGTGCCCCTGATCGTGGTTTTCTATCAAGTTGCTACGACTGAAATGAGCCACTTTTTACGATGTAGCGATTGTCTCCGTCATGGCGGAGGTCATCATTCAGGACTTTGAAACGATCGACGTCGCACATTTGGCGATATCTCCCGTTGCGGGCGCTGCCTTCCAAAGGAGACTGAGCAGTTCCTGCACGGAGCGCGGGATGCTGCGGGGAGGGGCGGTCTGCAACCCGAATTGTCCCATGTTCTTACCAAAGCTAAACATTCTTATAGTCGTTGGCCTGTCGTGCCATCGAAAAGGTGAAGTTCGTCGATATCGAGCTTCACTGAAATGATGTCACCGGCTCCCGATACCACGCGCTCGCGCAATGCCAACACCAGTTGATCTGACCCCACGCCTGCGACGATCAGCGTCTCTGCTCCGGTCGGCTCCACGACGACCACGTGGGCATCGATGCCGTCCTCCCCGATCGAAATGTTCTCCGGCCGAATACCATAAATGATCTCGGCTCCTCGCGAGACGTGGAGTCCTTCGGGCAAAGGAAGGCGCGCTCCACCATCGGCGACGAATTCCAGCGGGCCGGCACTACTGATCTTGCCGCGGATGAGATTCATGCCCGGGGAACCGATAAAGCCAGCGACGAAGAGGTTGGCGGGCCGGTCATATAGTTCGAGCGGCGAGCCGATCTGCTCGACATAGCCGTCACGCATGACGACGATCCGGTCCGCCATTGTCATGGCTTCGATCTGGTCATGGGTGACGTAGATCGTGGTCGTACGCAGGCGCTGATGCAGTTGCTTGATTTCCGAGCGCATCTGCACGCGCAGTTTGGCGTCCAGATTGGACAGTGGTTCGTCAAAGAGAAATACCTGCGGCTGACGTACGATCGCACGGCCCATGGCGACGCGCTGGCGCTGGCCACCGGACAGATTGCGCGGATAGCGGTCGAGGAGGTTTTCGAGACCAAGAATTTGCGCCGCATCGCGCACACGCTGTCGGATCTCTTCCTTCGGCGCCTTGGCCAGCCGAAGCGAAAAGCCCATATTCGCCTCGACCGTCATATGCGGATAGAGCGCGTAGGATTGGAACACCATGGCGATGTCGCGGCTCTTGGGTTCGACATCGTTGACCACCCGGCCGCCGATCACGACGTCACCGCCGCTGATCTCCTCAAGACCGGCAATCATGCGAAGAAGTGTCGATTTTCCGCAGCCCGAAGGGCCGACGAGAATAACGAATTCGCCGTCCTCGATATCGATATCCACTCCATGCAGAACTTCGAAGTGACCGTAGCTCTTGCGGACACTCGTCACGCTGACCGATGCCATTATGATCTCCAATTAGAAAAGCGTGCGTCTGATCGCCAACACCCTTGCCGACCACAAGGGGTCGGGCAGGGTGGCACGGCGACCTATGCGATCGTGGCTGCAGAATAGGGTTCCAAGGCCGCGTCGATCGTCGCAATGCAGAGATCGCGCGCTTGAGGCAGAACCTTCTTCGCGACCACTGCCGGATAGACCCGGCCGAGATACTGGCTAATGAGCGTTTCCGGAATATCGCCCTCGAAGCGCGCAAGCAGAGCCTCGACTGCCGCGGCGGCCTTCTCGTTCGGCCAATAATAGCGGATGCGGTCGCTATAGCTGAAATGGCGTTGCAAGCGCTGTTCCTCAGCCGAGCCGCCATAATGGGAATTCCAGTGACCCGGACTTTCGAGCATGACGGCCTCCATGGTCGCATGGATCGCATCGGGTGGAACCCTTCCGGCGAGAACCGACGCGATGGTATCGAGGCCATAGAGCGCCTCGCGCAAAGCAAAGGTCAGGCCTGGCCCGACCTTGAGGATGGCGAAACCGCCGTCCACGAGGGCGGCAAGCGCATCCGCAGGTTGATAATCCGTGGAATGAGCCTCGAAGAGCAGGCCGGGCATTTGATCCAGAGCGCCAATCAAGGCATTCGCGCGGTCCGGTCTGTAGAGGACGACATTGGTATTGCCGAACTCGACGCCGGGCTGGACGACGATGGCGATCACCCGCTCCAGAGCGCCTTCGACACCCGCCTCGGTAAAGGCGGCACGATGCACTGCCAGCGTGTTTATCGCCGCCTCTGGTCGCGTCACCTCGAGCTCGTCGAGGGCATGGGTGGCGCCGCCCGGCGGCGGGACCTCGGTTCCGATAATATAGACGGGTGGCCGGCGGCCGGAGCGAAGAGCGATCTGTTCGGCCACGCGGGCAAGCTGCGCGGCGCGCTGCGCCGTCAGCTCGTCGGCCAGGGCCACCGGCTCGTCCGCGCAGCCCATCGAAGTATCGAGGTGGATCTTTTCGAAACCCGCCTCGACATAGGCGGCAATCATCGCCTCGGCCTTCGCCATCGCTTCCTTAGCGGGCAGCCTCCTCCACGGGTTCGGCCCAAGATGGTCGCCGCCAAGGATGATACGATCCACAGGAAAGCCGATTGCGGCGGCCATGTCTTCGACGAAGCGGCGGAAGTCGCGTGGCGTCATTCCGGTATAGCCACCATCCTGATTGACCTGATTGCAGGTCGCTTCGATCAATGCGACCGCCTCATCTACGGCCGCACGCCTCAGTGCCGCCTCGATAACGAGCGGATGCGCCGAGCAGACCGATGTGATCCCGCGCGGCATTGTCTTGACGCGATCGCCGAGAAGCTTCTTCAGCGCAATGCTGCGATTGTGTTCGACAGAGTCATTCATCCGAGCATCACGACCTTGGTCAGATGGCGGGGCGATACCGTATCGACACCCTTCGACTGCGCTGCCCGTTCGCCGAGGATCTGCAGGGCCGGCAGCACGCAGAGGCCCGCAAGTGTCGGATCGCAATCGACGGGCAGCTCCAGATCGCCCGGACCGCCAAAGCCGATGACGGTCGCACCTTTTTGCCGCAGCTCTTCGACCAGCAGCGCTTCCGCAACCTTCTGATCGGCGCTGTAGAGCATGACGACCGCTGTATTTTCATCAACGAGGCTGATCGGCCCATGGCGGTATTCCAGCGGATGGAAGCCCTGGGTGATGATCTGGCTCATTTCCATCAGCTTCAAGGCACCTTCCAGGGAGATGCCGTAGAGCGGCCCGCCGCCGAGGAAAACGAAATGCGACCGACCTTCGATGATCTTCGGAAGAGCCGCATCGAGCTGATCGGCCAGACGGCGTGCGGACTGGACAATCGATGGCGGGATCTCCACGCCGACCATCTGCATGCCCAGAAGCAGCATGAGGCTCGCCGAGACCGTCATGACGATCCCTTCATCGCCGTGGGTCGCCGCTTCGATCAGCCGGTCGCAATTCCTAGCGAGCGAGCTTTCGGGCTCGACCGTGATGGCGGTAACGAAAATGCCGGCTTTGCGGCTAGTCTTGGCGGCAGCGACGGTTTCCGTCGTCTCGCCGCTGCGCGAAAGGGTCACCAGATGGACCTTCTGCCAGCGCGGCCAGAAGGCGGCCGGCCGGTTCAGCCATTCCGCACCCGGTACGGCAATCGCCGGATAGCCGGCAAGATTGGCGTGAGCCGCAAGCGACAAGGCGAGATTGTAGGATGTGCCGCAGCCCAGAAAAACCGTCAGTTCGGTATCATGTGGGGCGGAGACCGGTCCGATCGCCTTTTCCCAATAAGGGAATTGTTCGAAGATCACCTTTTCCGTCGTATTCATGCTAGCTCCGATTTACTTGACCGATCCGGCCAGCAGACCGCTGACGAGGTATCGATTGAGAAAGATGACGACCAGGGCGGGAATGATGATGGCAATCGATCCGCTTGCCGTGATCAGCCCATAGTCGATGAAGTTCTTGGTGACGAATTCCGGGATCAGCACCGTCAACGGCTTCGTCGCCTGCGGCGAGAAGATGAGTGGGACGAGATACTGTCCCCATGCGCCAAGAAAGGTCAGGATCGCCGCCGCCGTCAGGCCAGGACCTGCGAGCGGCAGGACGATGTTGAAGAAGATGTAGAGCCTGCCGGCGCCATCGAGCTGCGCCGCCTCCTCAAGCGCGATCGGCAATGCCTCGAAGACGCTTCGCAACAGCCACAGGGACAGGGGGAGGTAAGCCGAGACGTAGATCAGCGCCACGCCGACATAGGTATCGACCAGATGCAGGCTGATCATGATCCGGTAAAGCGGAATGAGCACCGCATAGCCGGGGATTGCGAGCGTCGCGACGATGGCGGCAAACAGAAAACCCCGGCCGGGAAACTGGATCCGAGTAAAGGCATAGGCGCCGAGTGCCGATATCGCCACGCAAAGAAGCGTTGCGGCCACCGACGTGACGATGCTGTTGATCAGCGCTGCGCGGAACTGCGACCAGACCTGGACCCCGCCGATCCTGGCAATATCGATGCCGAAGAGACGCGAGAAATGATCCAGCGTGAAATGCCGCGGAAAGAAATGGATCGGTCTAGCCGAGAAGTCCTCGGTCGGCGTGATAGAGCTTGCGAGCGTCCAGTAGATCGGTCCGAGCGACCAGATCAGGAGAACCGCGACACCGGCCCAGATCAGCAAACGATGGGAAAGGCTCTGTTTCATCAGTCAAACCGGGTGTTGCGATAGACGCGCAGGACATAGACGAGCGAGACCAGCAGCGAGACCAACGTGATCACGAGAGATAGGGCCATGCCATAGGAGAAGCGCAGGTTCTGGAAGGTCTCGAGATAGATCTGGACGAGAACCGGTCGCGTCTCGAGGCTGGAACCCGCCAAGACCCAGGCCTCGTCGAAGAGGTTGAATGCGTTGACGGTCGCGTTGGTCATGGCAACGGCAATGGCGCTGCGCACCAGCGGAAGCGTAACAAGGGTAAACATCTGTGCGCGCGTTGCACCATCGATGCGCGCGGCCTCATAGAGATGAGCGGGAATGCTCTGCATGGCGGCCAACACGATGACGACGGTCAGGGGCATCATTCGCCAGACGTGAACAACCGTGACTGCGATGATGGCGCTGGTGCGATCGTTGAACCAGACGTGGTTTTCGAATGGCAACCCGATGGCCGAGAGAACGCCGTTCAGCAATCCCGCACCCGGTTGGTAGATCCAGAGCCAGATCACCGCATTGACGACACCGGGCAGCGCCCAGGGCAGGACGACAGCTGCGAGCAGCCATTGCCGGCCGACCTTGACCTGATTGATGAGGGCGGCGGCAAGCACGCCGAACACCGTCTCGGCCACGACTGCGAGTACAACGTAGACAAACGTATTGACCCAGGTCGTGCCCAATGGCCCGTCGGAGAGCATGCGGGTGTAGTTTTCCAGCCCGACAAAGGGCGTTCCCGCCTGCATCGGATTGACCCTGTGGAGGCTATCCCACACCGTTCTTCCGATCGGGTAGAAGACAAGGGCCGCCATCGTGATCAGTATCGGCGAAACAAGCAGGATACCCAGCATGGTGTCGGCCTTGACGCCGACACCACGCCCGCTCCTGCCACCGGCAGAGATTGCGATTGTCATTGCGCCGATGCCTGCTTTGCCGCTTCGGCGATGTTCTGCATGGCCTGATCGACGGTGACCTGGCCCTTCGCCGCACTATTGATGGCCGTATTGACCGCGCTTGAGAATTCCGGATACCAGGGGGGCGTACCCTGCGGGAACAGCGGCTCGACGGTCTTCGACTGCGCGACGAGCGTGTCACCGCTCAGCAGCTGGCCGGCGGCATTGAGTTCAGACAATGCCGATGTGCGGGTCGGCAACGCGCCATTGGCCGCATTCTTCTTCTGGAAGTCCTTGCTCGTGAACCATTTGACGAAGGCGATGGCGGCTTCCCTATTCTGGGAAACGCGGGGGATGGCGAGTGCTTCGGGAAGGCCGAAGCTGCGGGTCTCGCCGCTTTCTGTCGGCACCAGGATCGCCTCGATCTGACCGGCCACTTTCGACTGCTTGGGATCGTTCATCTGACCGATCCTGCCCGGCTCACCGGAGATCATGATGCTGGTGACACCCTGGGCAAACATGCTCTCATTGATCTGGCTGTCCTTGAGGCCCGTGGAGGCGGGGTCGACGAGACCTTCCCTCAGCAGCATCAGTTCAAAGGCCAGCGCCTTGTAACCGGCCGAATCCTTCGAGACGAAGAGCGGCTTGAAATCCTTGTCGAACAGTTCGCCGCCAAAGGCTTTCGTCAGCAGATACCAGCTGGTCGATGCGCCTTCGGTGGCCGAGAGCGGCAGGCCGATCGGATAGGTCGCGATCTTCTTTTCCCTGATCTGCTTGGCGGCAGCGACAAGCTCGTCGAGTGTCTTCGGTATCGTCGTGATGCCCGCGTCGGCGAAATGCTTCTTGTTGATCAGCATGACGCGGAAGTCGTTGGTATAGGGCACGCCGAGCAGATTGCCGTTGACCGTGAAGATCTTGGAGACTCCGATATCCTTGACCGTATCGGCGTCGATCACCTCGTTGAGCGGCAGATACCAGTCCGCGGCGCTGAACTGGCCCGTCCATGACCAATCGAACTCGGTGACATCGGCCGGTGCTGTGCCTGCGATCAGCGAGGTGACGAGCTTTGGGCGGATATCGTCCCACGAGAGTGTCTGCATATTGACGTGAATGCCGGTCTCGGCTTCGAAGTCAACGGGAATGTTCGGTGCCTGCGGCGAAGGCATCAGCACCGTGATCGATTGTCCTGCAAGCGGTTTCGCATCCTGGGCGAGAGCCGGACCGGCGGCAACGAGCGCCGCGAGAGCGACGAATGGCAAAGTAAATTTACGCATGTTCCCTTCTTTCCTTATTATTGAGGTCTGCTTCACTGGAATGCACCGCTGCGGTATTTGCCGTCGCGGCGATTTGCGTGATCCAGCCGTCATCCACCGGCCAGTCGAGAAGGTGGGCAGCCGCCAGAAGGGCGCCGCCGATGGGAGGAAGCTTCGGGCTTACGGCCGGGCGGCCGATGCGCCGCTCGAGTGCGGCAAGCAGGGCGCGGCTTGCAAATGTTCCGCCCGCATGGGTCCAGTCGGCGGCCTGATCGCAATGCGGCGCTATGGCTTCGACATGCTTTGCCAGTTCCGATGCGGCCTGTTCGATCAATTGTTTCGCTGCTCCGTCACCGGAGCGCGCAACGCGATCGACGAGAATCGATAGGGCAGCGATCTCGGCGCGAGGGTTTTCGAGTTCGCTCACCCATCCTCCCAGCGCATTGACCGGATCGATGCTGTCGAGGTTGAGGAATTCGAACATGGCCTTCGCCAACCCGGTCGGGCCCGCCCGCCCGTCGAGGCTCTGGCTGACGAGGCTGAGAGCCGCCCGCCCGATCCAATAGCTGCTGCCCTCGTCGCCGATGACGTCGCCCCATCCGCCGACGCGCGCCGATGCGCCAGCGCTGTTGCGTGCCCAAGCCATCGAACCCGTGCCGGATAGGATCAGAATACCAGGCTTTCCGGCGAAAGCGCCGAGATGAGCCGCATCGACATCGTTGAGAATATGCCGCTTCGCCTTGGGGAAGCTGGCGTCGATCGCCTCGCGCTGCTGTTCCGACAGGCGTGCCACTTCGCCATAGGCCGGCAGCGCGGCGGCGACGGCCGCCGGCGGTTGCCGCTCCAGGAAGGGGCGCAGGGCAAGATCCAGTTCGCGCCGCCAGTTTGGATTGTCCATCGGATTGACCCCGCCGTTGCGCGACATAAGCAGCACGTTGCCGGCTCGGTCGGCGAGTGCCGCCAGCACCTTGCTGCCGCCGCCATCGATGCCGAGGATCAGGTCGTCGCTCATTCCGGTGCTCCGAGATCCGCGATCGTCGTTTCAACGCCGAGATTGACAAGTTCGCTGCGCCAATGCGCGGAAAGAGCCGCATCGGTAATCACCCTGGCAGCCCTCAAGGGGGCGACCTTGTAGGTCGCCATCGTGCCGAACTTCGAGGAATCGGCGAGCACGAAGCGGTGCGCCGAGCGGCTCAGCATGCATTTGTTAAGGCTCGCTTCGGCGCTGTCGACGCTATAGATCGCGCCGTCCGGGCTGATGGCGCTTGCGCCGAGGAAGAGCTGATCAAACCAGATGCTCTCGAGCATCGCTTCGGCCTGCGGCCCGACAAGCGAAGCATTTTCGCTGCGAAGCTGCCCGCCGAGCAACACGACTTCCAGATTGGGGATGTTGAGGAATTCCTGCGCTACCGTCAGGCCATTGGTGAAGATGCGAAGCGGCATTGGGTTCAGGCGGATGAGGCGGGCAAGCTGCAGCACCGTGGTTCCGGCATCGAGAAAGATCGCCGTGCGCGGAGTCAGCAAATCGTAGGCTGCCGTTGCGATCGCGCGTTTGGCCGACAGATGCCGCTTGGCCCGCTCCTGAAAGGCAAGCTCCACCGATGAGCCCTCGGCGATGCGAGCGCCGCCATGCACGCGGTCAATGGCGCCTTCTCGTTCGAGAACCTGCAGGTCCCGGCGCACCGTCGCCAGGGAGGCGCCGATGGCGTCCGCGAGCGCCTGGATGGTCGAAAACCCGTTCGCATATAGATGGCTGCGAATAGCGTCGAGACGATCGACTTTCACTCCCCCGGCCTGACTCAACGAACGTTCCTCTCTCGTAATCATTTCTATTTCGCTCAGATTTCCACCCAGTAAGATCAATGTCAATCATATTTCTGATCTTTTTTGATCTGTCCGTAATCCGCATCGAACCAAAAAAGCAAACGCGCGGCCTCCTCTCTCGAAGAGACCGCGCTCGTGAATTACCGTCGCTCAAGACATGGTGGGGCTAGTGGTAGGCAGGCAAAAGACTGCCGTGTTGCTCGATCATATCGTCAACAAGCGCCCATATTTGATCGGGCGATAGCTCCGCCGAGGTGTGCGGATCGAGCAGGGCCGCCTGATAGATGCAATCCCGTTTCTTCGTCAGTGCCGCCTCGACCGTCAGCTCCTGCACGGAAACGCTTAAGCGCATGACGGCTGCGAGCTGCGAGGGTATCCGCCCGATGCGGATCGGCTGGATGCCGTTGTGATCGACATGGCATGGAACTTCGACGATGCATTCGTTCGGCAGATTCTGGATCAGCCCGTTGTTGGGGACATTTCCGTAGATCAGCGCGGGCTGGCCGGTGACTGCCGCATGAATGATGCTGGCCGCATATTCATTGCTCCGGCAGACGCCGATCGGCTTACCGCCTTCAAGGTCGCGACGCAGTTCATGCCACTCGGCGATCTGGACCTCGCAACGGCGGATATATTCGTCCAAGGGAATGTTGAGGCGCTCGATCAGATCGCTACGGCCTTCCTTGATGTACCAGGATGTATATTCCGAGAAATGCTCGCTCGATTCCGTGACGAAGTAGCCGAGCCGTTTCAAGACGTCAAAACGCACCCGATCGTCCAATGGGACCTGTCCTTCCTCGGCCAGGGCGTGGAGGCGAGGATAGAGATCCTCGCGACTGCCATCGGGGTGCAGTTTTTCATATTTGAGAAAGAAGGCGACATGGTTGATGCCGGCCGAGAGATAGTTGATATCGGCGACGTCTTCGCAAAGGCAATCGGCAAGATGGGCCGCCGTATGCTGCACGCTGTGGCAAAGCCCAACGGTGCGGATGTCGCGCGCAATCTCCTTGATCGCCCAGCAATTGATCGCCATCGGGTTGACGTATTGCATCAGCAGAGCATTGGGGCATACCTCTTGCATATCACGGCAGATTTCTTCGAGAACGGGAATGGTGCGAAGCCCACGGAAGACGCCGCCGATCCCGAGCGTATCGGCGATGGTCTGCCGGAGGCCATGCCGTTTTGGGATCTCGAAATCCGTCACCGTGGCCGGTTTGTAGCCGCCGACCTGCATCATCAGGATGACGAAATCCGAACCTTTCAGCGCTTGCCGGCGATCGAGCGTCGCCTCGACGCGCACCGTGTCGAGATGAAGCGCCTCGCAGAGCCTGCGGGCAACGATTTCGGATGTTTTCAGTCGCTCCGGATCGATGTCGAAGAGGCTGATGGCGTAATCGCCGCCGCTCCGACTGGAAAGGACGTCGCCCAGAATATTCTGGGCAAAGACGGTGCTGCCGGCACCGATCAGGCAGATCTTTGGCATGAAGGGATCTCCGCATGGAATGGCTTTGAACCTCAATGCCTCTTTCAATTGGGAATTTCCTCCTGCTATCAATGAAACTATTCCCGGATTCGCGCCACCCGGACAGACCCCATGCCGAAGCCCAGCAATTCCGTCGAGCGTGAAGCTCTCATCACATCCGCCGGCGGCTTTCTGATCGAGCGGCATATCGCCGATGCCATGAGCGCCGCGCATTGGCACGACCATGTCGAGCTGAACTTCCTCATGGAAGGCCAGATGACCTATATTTTCAACGGCAGGCAGAATCTGGTGGAAGCGGGACGACTGGTGCTGTTCTGGGCCGCCATTCCGCACAGGACGATTGCAGTTAGCCCCAATGCTCCGCTCATCTGCATCTATCTTCCCCTCGTCGATTTTCTCGGTTTGCCGATCGACCGCGGCGCACGCGGTCGCATCATGCAGGGGCAGATCTTATATGAGCCCCGCCAAAACCCCATCGATGGTGCTGTTTTCCAGCGCTGGCTAGACGAATGGACCATCGGTGATGCCGCGCGGCGCGAACTGGTCTTCGACGAGGTCAAGTTAAGGGTACGCCGCCTTTTTCTTGACAATGACGGGGAAAACGAAAGCGCGTTACGTCATTCTAAGATGGCGAATTCCGCGACCGCCGTTCGTCACACCGAGGCCCTCACTGATCTCATCAACAAACATTTCGACGAGCCGCTCACAGTTCCACAATTGGCCAAGCTCGCAGGGGTGCACCCAACCACCGCCAACAAGGCGTTTCAGAAAGTCCTTGGGATGTCCCCCAATGAATATTTAATTCGATATCGGATAGCCCGAGCGATGAAGTTGCTTGCTGACACCGACGATCCAGTATTGAAGATCGCTTTTGATTGCGGTTTTGGCTCCAGCAGTCGATTCTACAAGCTGTTCAAGGATCGAACAGGCGACACGCCTCTGGTCTTTCGTAAATTGATCAGTAACAAGACTTCTTAAAGCCATGATCACTCCCAGGGGCGGTATCCTTAATGTGATCCTTCGGTGTTGACGAATATTGGCTGCCGCTGTCCGGGATATTGACTCCCGCTATATTGCGCCATTGGATCAAAATCTCCATGAGACGATCATCGGGCTTGCAGTGGAAAAGCTCGGTGCAGAACATCTCCGCTTCCATGTTTACCCCCGCCACGCGGCGTAAATTCTTTATTTCGGCAGCTACTATGTAGGACCGCGATTGTGCTCGATTGTAAGGCCAGCCGCTTTTAACCAGGTATGACGTTCCTGGTGGCGATCAAAACTCTTCCCAGCTAGCGTCGCTAACGGCCAATGCAGCGGAGCCCTGCGTCTGGGCCTGCGGCCGCATACGTCGGCCAGCAGCTTGAAGGGGAGGGTGGCCCGGACGATTGAGTGGCTTGGCCGGTTGGGCTGTTCGCGCCCCCTCGCCATATTTGAATTGCCCGAGCAGCTGGAACAATGCGGCAGCCTCGCGTGCGAGGCTATGGCTGGCCGCCGTCTGCTCCTCTACCATGGCCGCATTTTTCTGTGTGCTTTGATCGACGGTATCGACTGCCTGGTTGATCTCGCCGAGAGCGGTCGACTGTTCTCTTGCCGCCTCGACGATCGCCACGACGTTGGTGTCGATCTCCTGGACTTGGGTGGCGATTTCCTGCAGAGCCCCGCCGGCATTGGTAACCAGCGCGACACCATTGGCGACCTGGGCGCCAGACGCGGTGATCAAGGTCTTGATCTCTTTTGCCGCCTTTGCCGATCGTTGGGCGAGTTCGCGGACCTCTTGCGCGACAACGGCGAAACCCTTGCCGGCATCTCCGGCCCTCGCCGCTTCGACTCCCGCATTCAGCGCCAAAAGGTTCGTCTGAAAGGCAATCTCATCGATAACGCCGATGATGCTGGAGATCTCGCGCGAAGAGGCCTCGATCTGATCCATGGCACCAATGGCGTTGCGTACGACGCCGCCTGAATGCTCGGCATGGGCTCTTGCTCGCGCAACAAGTCTTCCTGCTTCTTCGGCCCTTTGGCTGGAATTCTTCACGGTCGTGGTGATCTCCTCGAGGGCGGCAGCGGTCTCCTCAATCGAGGCTGCCTGCTGCTCAGTCCGCTTGGCAAGATCATCTGCGGCAACCCGCACCTCATTCGATCCAGAGGCAATCGCATGGGCGTTTTCCGCGACGGTTGCCATCGCTTGCTTCAGCTTGTCGGAAGCACTGTTGAAATCGGTTCGCAACCGCTCAAGCGAGGGAATGAAAGCCTTCTCGATTTCCTGCGACAAATCTCCCTCGGCGAGATTTGTCAAACACCCGGCGAGTTGATTGACATTTTCGACACGGCTGGTCACGTCGGTGGCGAACTTGACGACTTTGAAAACCTTGCCGTTTAGATCGAAAATGGGGTTGTACGACGCCTGAATGTAGACCTTTCGACCACCTTTCCCGAGCCGCATGAATTCGTCCGCAACCAGATCACCGGCGGCGAGCTTCTTCCAGAAGTCTTTATAGGTGCTCGATGCCGTGTAGGACGGCTCGCAAAACATTGAATGATGCTTGCCTTGAATTTCCGCGAGCGAATAGCCGAGCGCAGACAGGAAGTTTTTGTTTGCCGTCAGGACCTCGCCGGTGGGAGTGAATTCTATCACGGCCTGCGCGCGCGATAGGGCCTCGATCTTGCCGGAGTCCTCGGCCGTCTTCAGCTTACTCGCCGTAATATCGGTAGCAATCTTGACGACCTTGACCGGCTTTCCCCGGCGAAAGACCGGATTATAGGAGGCTTCGATCCAGACCTCTCTACCGCCCTTACCGATGCGCTTATATTGTTGCTGGTCGAAAGTGCCGGCCGCAAGCTTCGACCAAAAAGCCTTGTATTCCGGAGACCCCGCATAAGCTGGTTCGACGAACATGCTATGATGCTTCCCGACGATCTCCGCCAGTTCATAGCCGAGTGCTCGACAAAAGCGTTCGTTGGCAGTGAGGATCCTACCGGCAAGATCGAATTCGATCATGGCCTGCGATTTTGACAATGCGGTAAGAACAGCAATGGCATCTGGACCACGATCAAAAATAACCATTCGATCATCCCTGTATTGTTTTGGAGTATCAGAAGTTAAATTGCAGTAAAATATTACAGCGCGCTGATTAAAATGTGATTAACTATAATCTATATCTGCTAATATTATAATGGATCCTTGAACTTTACTCAACCCTGTCGTGAAAGCACCCTCGTTGATTGTGGGGGCGTGGCTCTACGCGCTACAAACAAAATATACTGGCTGTATCGCCTGGCGGAGAAGGTTTTGTCGGCGGCGCCATGCCACGGCCGAAAAGAGAGCGGTTATTTCAGTCGCGGACGGTCGAGCCGAAATCGAGATGCATGGTCCATGCGGTGGCTCGCACTACGAAATAGGGATCGCATAGAGCTGTTTGACGCGGCAAGTGAGCTGCAATCTCCGGCCGTCAATTTTGCAACACCTGCCGGGTTCTTTAGTTTTTGCGTTTCTAACGGATGGACAGCCTCCGAGGTGCTGGTGTTATGGAGGTGGAAGCTCAGTTTCGGTAGAAGGCGATGCGATTTATAGACTTGCGGCTCTTGAGGATGCTCAGATTGCGTAGCCTGTATCGCAATGACGGCGTTGAGCCTTACGAACCGTGGGTCTGCGACGCTTTCGAGCGCTTTGAACGTGAGATTGAAGCGTTCTGCCGACGGTCGTTGTTTTCGGCTGTAGTTTGAAAGTCGAACTGGCAGGCTCGGGAGTAGTCGTCATAGTCACGCGCGGCCGCGGCTATCTTCGCCCCCTGAACCGCTCGAACGCGGTCAAACGCTGGACCGGCGGATCGGCATCCTCCCAGCGGTATATCTCGGCCCGCAGGAAGCGGAGCTCGTCTTCCATGGCCTCTTCGTCAATTTCGATCCACCACGATTTCGGCCGGCCGTCGCTCCCATCAGACCAGCGATACCCTCGCTCTTTCAGCCGATCCTTCAAGTCGAACGGGGAGTTCTCGGCAAAGATGCGCACGCGTGAGCGCTGGCTTGCCTGGTAGAGCTCGGCAAAGGGCGTCCGATCATTATTGCCCTGCGAGAGGGCCAGCACCTCCAGTAATGCAAAGCAATCGTCGACGGCGCGGTGCCCGACATGGAAATGGCCACTCTGGTTGATGAGATAACCAAGCTTGGTTCCCTCATATCCCCTGGCGCTCCAATCGATCTCGGAATTGGAACAAGCCCAGGCCTTGCGGGAAAAGATCGAGGAGAAGGCCTCGCAAAAGGGCCGATCGAAGCCGGCATTGTGGGCAATGACGAGATCGGCGGGCGCGATGAGGCCATGAACCGCCGGCATGTCTATCAACTGGTTGAGGACCATGGCGTCTGTGATGCCGGTCAGGCGGGTGACCTCGGCCGGGATCGGAATGCTCGGCTGCCGCAGCCCGCCGTAGACATCAGTGACATCACCGATTTCGCCCTCTTCATTGAAGGTGAAGCCGATCAGGCCGATTTCAATGATCTCATCCTTTCTTGCGTCGAGACCGGTCGTTTCGGTATCGAGGACGACGCCTCGAAGGGGATAACCAGGTCTTGGAATGGCGGCGATCGGACGCTGCTCGAGTTTTTTCAGGATCTGGTAGCGTCCGGTCGCTTGCAGGATCCGCACCATCTCGGCTTCGTCGGGCGCCGATCCGACCTGCCGAGCGCGCAGGCTTGGCGCCGACGTTCTGCGAACGGACTGCGCATTCTCCAAAAACATGTCCAGCTGAGACGTCATGGCCTATCCGACGAAAACGATCCCTCAAATCTAAAACGTCGGTTGCCCGATGAGAAGCATTTAGCACAGCCGGGTAGGCCATACCCACTGCTATTCGACGTCGTGGCGACCATCAGTGGCTTCGCCTGGATGGCGCGTGGACTGCTGTGTCACCGATCACGATGTCCATATAATCATCCGCGAGTTCCATCAGAGCGTCTGCTATGCGCTCGGGCTCCCATCCGTCATCTAGGAGTTCCTCCACCGCCGTGGCGATGTTTTGCCGGAGTTGTTCGCGACACTGCCGCTTCGACTGATCTGCAAAACCGATCAACCATCCTTTTCCTGGCATGTGCAACTCCTTCTTCATGACGACAGACATTCCGTCGCGGAGAAGATATGGCGGAAGTCCCATACGAACAACCGGGCAAGGGAACTTTGGAGAATAACCCTGCCACGATCATCCGGCAGACGAGCCAAGCCACGAAAATCAACGACGCGGATGCAAATCATTGACCTGTTATTGCCAAACCTGATCGATTAGGGTCAGCCTGTTGGGAGATGCAGGGTCTTTCGACAATGCAACTCAAAACCATGGAGCGTATGGTATTGACGGATTTTATCGAGAAATGGTCTGCCCGGAAGGCGGATAAACCGAAGGCTGGCGCACGGAATGTCGTTGAGACGTTTAGGTTAAGGGTCGCAGAGCAGAAGGATTATCTGGAAGCGTATGAGCGCGATCCTACCGGCTTCAAGAAATGGCGTTCGACCTGGTTCCAGTGCGTTCCCGGCGGTTTTGGTGTGAGCATTGGCCGCGATGCGGTCAGCGCAGGGCAGGGGCTGAGCTACGTCGTCGTGGAAACGGCAAAGTAAGTGGCCGAGTTTCTCGATGATCTCGCCCAGCATGCTGAAGAGGATTTGGGTTTTCAGAAAGCGCTCGAGGAAAACCGCGCTCGTCGTGCTGCGGTGCTGAATGCGGCAAAGGCGCAATCCAGGGCAGCCAAGTCCGCATCAGTGAAGTCTCCCGCCAGAGCCCCGCGGGCGAAGCCTGGCCCGAGAAGGGTCAAGACCAAAGCAGGTGAATAAGCCAGACCCTTGAAAGTTCGCCAAATGCAATGCTGAGCCCGCTTCGCGCGGGCTTTGTCTTCGCGAAGCTGGGAGCCAATCAAAAAGGGCTGGCCGCCTACGCCGACCTAACGACCACAGTATCCTCCGGCACAGGCATCCGCCCATCCTACGCGCAGTTCCAGCCGCCGTACTGGCAGGTTCCTCGCTTCATCGAGCAGCATGACATGCCGCTCATTCGACTCGAAATAGAAATCCGCGCCGCATCGGGCGGAAAGCCTTGATCGAAGGAGCGGCAGCACGATTGACGCGAACGCACCGGAACGCCGGTAGCACCAACCCAAACGGGTAGCTCAACTAAATCAATGGTAGATGCTAATATTCTAATTGCCGGCGTGAATGCCACCCTCGGGTCGGACAGTGCAGCGTCCGACGGTTGCCCCCTTATATTGCCGTCGGACGCACCCCTCTCGATATCGCCCTTTCCTCATCGGTGCTTCCACCACACGCTAGGGTCGATGTTCTATGGCTCAGAGTTGCTCCAGCAGAGCATGCAGCTCGTCGGCGATACCGGACGGTCTCGAGACCATCGTGGCGGAGGTACAGGAAATCAAGCGCCATGTCTGCGCAATCGTGGAATCAGCTCAAGAGCAGTCTTCCGGGCTTCGGCAGATCAACACAGCGGTCAATCAATTGGACCAGGATACGCAGAAGAACGCGGCTACGGTCGAAGAGGCTATAGCTGCAAACTACAGTTTGGCTAACGAGGTTCGAACACCGGAAAGCTCCCAGTGCCCTCGTCGTCGAGGGAATGGAAGCCTTGCCGCGATTGAGGGCGAGGTTCGCGCCTTCTGTACTGCGCTGGGCTACGACCGCTTTGTTCCGTTCTCGGCCTTTGCGGCGCAGGACGAGATGGTTGAGCGTGTCGGGGTGCCCCTTCAATGGCCACAGGGCACCGCCCTGGATGAGATCGGCGGAGACCTGGTTGAATTGCCGCCAGCGATCGAGGCCGCCATGAGCCTCGATTACAAAGTCCTTGAGTTGCGTCATCGATGCGCTCCTGCGAGGGCACGCGCGAGATTGCGCGTGCTTTAAGTCGCCTGAAGCTAGAACCACGACTGCAATCTGCGAACGTCGTTGATGCCTTGATTCCGGCCATGGCGTCTGGGCCCTCGAACGGGGAGCGGCGCAGCACTCCGAAGATCATTGGGGCGCCTCCGGTGGGCCGCGGTCGGGCTCAGATCGTGCCCGGGCTATCGCACGCCAGCACAATCGGTCTCAAGTTCAAATCATAGATCAAAACTATTTCTGATACCGCCATGGAAGGTATGGATTGGAACCGCCGACAAGCGATAGGGACATTCTCAATAATCGCAGGCAGGTGAGACTTCCCAGGGGTTGAGGGTCGTCAGTTCGAATCTATTCAAGGCGGGCATTGCCTCGCAGCAAACTATAGCTTATATGTAGGCACGTTCCTACATGGAGGGTGCTGTGAGCATTACCAGTTTATCTAGCCGGGAGTTGAACCACGACGTGAGTAGGGCAAAGAAGGCCGCCAATAAAGGACCTGTCGTTATCACAGATCGTGGGAAGCCCTCCCACGTATTGATGACCTACAGCGAGTTCGAGCGCCTGACCGGCAAGCGCCGCAATCTTGTCGATGCTCTTTCAATGCCTGGCTTATCAGCCATCGAGTTCGACCCGCCCCGAACCGAAATTACAACTCGCGGAGTGGATTTGTCTTGAAGTATCTGCTGGATACAAACGTCATCTCCGAGCTGCGTAAAGTCGGAGACGGTAAAGCTGATCCGAATGTTACGAAGTGGGTCGGTGCTCAAGATTCCAGCGACCTATTCATTTCCGCAATTACGATTCTGGAACTCGAACGCGGGATTTTAAGCATTCAGCGTCGAGACGCTTCCCAAGGTTCCCGCCTGCGGGCATGGATGGACAGTCGTGTCCGCCCTGAGTTTGCGGAGCGAGTTCTGTCAATCGATGACGCGATAGCAACTCGTTGTGCCCACTTACATATTCCAGATCGCCGTAACGAGGCCGATGCCTTGATAGCGGCGACCGCGCTGGTTCACGGTTTAACGGTGGTCACGCGGAATGTTCAAGACTTCGAGGATACCGGGGCGATTGTCGTCGATCCATGGTGCGAATGACATTTGGCGGGCGGGTACTCGCGACCCGAGGTCTTTTCGGGGAGGTCGTGGGGCTGCCACAGCCATGTTGCCCGCATCGTCCGGGTCAAAGGTTCATATCCGCTCAGGAGTAAACCGTCGCAACTCCATGCATCCGGAAGTATCCGGCTGGTTGCTGCTCCGGCCGTGAGGTTTCAGGTTGGGATCGTTGCAGAAAATTAGCAGCTCAATATCTATGCAGATAGTCTCTCATCCTCGAGTGCGGATGGTCGTCTTGCCGGTCCGTCGCTCCGTCGAGTTGAATGCGGCGACGGCAGTATCAAGCGCTGAGATGTTGCCGAGGTAATGGCACGTTATTGGCGGTTTAACGGCTGGAGGCTAAGCCGGCGCCATGAAGTCGTCCGCCGTTAGCTACAAGAACCATCGTTTTCCTCGCAGATCATTGTCTATGCCGTGTGGCTGCCGAGCTCAAAGGAAAGCGCTTCCTCCAGCTTCAAGCAAATAACGTAACATCACCCAACCGGCCCAAGACCCTCAAACGCGCAATGTACGGCAGAGCAGGTCCTGAGCTGCTGAAGGCTCGAATGCGGCCACGGCACCATACAAGTGAGGAAGAACCCAATTAAGCGCCAAGCGACACATAAGCTCTTTCCTATGCTCGGGTAACCCGCGTTTCCCATGGTGCAACTCGCTAGGTTTCAAGGCTCTTGGAGCGGGAATGAGGCGCGGCCGAATGTAACATAAACCGCTAATGCGAACCCAAGCATCAAAGCTGTAAGGGCGAATATCAACCGATAGATACTCTCCGACGGCAGCCCGGCATTCGCAATGGCGCCGAAGACAGAGGAGGAAGCTGACACTCCCAGAAAGACGAGAGTGTTGAGCGCGCCCAGACCGACGCCGCGCAAACCTGAAGGCAAAAATGCCTGAGCCTCTGTCATCACGATCGGATGAATGTTTCCGATGGCGTAGAGGATTGCCAATCCCGCGCAGGCGGTTGCGAGCCCGTAGCCTGGAGAGGCGCTCAGAATGAGCCCGCATGTAACTCCGGCAATTAGAGCTGCGATCACGACTGTGCGGCCGGTAATTCTCGTAAGGACAGCGGGCAGTGCGAAAGACGTCGTTATCCCGAACACGCTGATTGCGGTGAGCACCGCCCCTACGTTTGTACCGGTTCCGAATAGTTCGGTGAGATAGGGGCTGGCCCAAGCGTTGCGAAATGTACCGCCCAGCGAAAGGGTAAGACAAATCGGCAGAAGGTAGAGCAGAGACGCCGGCTTCCATCGCCCACCGTCTTTCTCGTTTGCCAGTTCAGCCCGTGCCTTGGCACGTAGAACAAAACCAATCGCGAGCGCGCTGACGAACATCAATAGAGCTGCCGCCCAGCATGCCGACCTCCATCCGAACCATTCAGCGAACCACGACAAAGGCGACGCTGAAAGAAGCGCTCCTACCGACCCTATGGAACTCACGATCGTGGCAAGGCGCCCAGCGCGTTCCGACGGCTCCGACGCGCCGAGGAAATAGAGCACTCCCATAAAGATCGGCGCACACCCGACACCGATCAGACCCTGACCGAGCACCGACCACCAGAAGGTCGTTGAACTTGCAACCATCGCTGAGCCGACCGCTCCCGCGGTCATCATCAAGCACATTGGCCAGCGAACGCCCCAACGGTCGAATGCCAGCCCGACGGGGATCTGCAGGAGAGAGAAAGACGCAAAAAAGGCCGAGGCAAGATCGCCGAACTCTGCTGGATCGAGCTTGAGCTCTTGAGATAGCTGGGGGCCGACGATTCCGAAATAACTGCGAAAATACATGCTTGCCATGAAAGCGGCGCACAGGCTCGGCAGGGTTGCTCGCATCTCCTATTCTCCCACGTGAAAGCGGATATCACGCCTGGCCTCGAACGCTTTCGGATGTAAGCCACCGACTCCTGCCAGATGACGTTTCGATAGGGGATTAGGTACATGAGCGCCGCCGCCTCGGACGCTCACGCCTTGATATGTCTTTCATGCGTGAAAGGGCTCTGTTGGATGAAAGGCGAGCTCTTCGTCTCGACAGGCACCGGACGCATCGATCATCGATGCGTCCGAGTTGCTCCAACCACAAAGTCTTCCTCGTCATCCCGCTGACGACCACCGAGGGCCGCGGCTGCGGAAGCGATAAATGCGCCGACCAGCAGCGACAGCGAGCCTATCAGGGCGGTTGTCGCCGCCGTCTTTCTGGCTTTGTCAGCCGCCTCTTTCGCTGCAGTCTTTGCGTCGTCGATCTGCTTGAGAACCAAATCGACGCGGTTGCGGGCATCAGGTTCGGAAAGACCGGTACGCGCGGAAACGACGGTCGCAACATACGACTTGTCTGCGTCCGAAATCTGTCCCGTAGCTGCGCCTTGCAAGAGAATGGCAGTGATCTCCCTTGCCGCCGCCGCTCGATCGTCAGACTGCACGCGGTCCGCCGTCCTTGCGGGCCTGAGCAGCGCATCGGTGAAATAAGCTGTGGAGTCCTGATTGCCTGCCAAGCCCGAGGAGGCGGCGGTACTCGTGGCTCCCTGCGCCACCTGCGCTGTAGCATTGATCGTTGTCCCTGTCAGAGCGGTCAAGGAAGAGGCGAGAAATCCCGCTACGAATACGGTCGCCAGCGCCCAACTCAGAAAGCCATGCGTAGTGTCGCGAAAAAAGACCTCATCAGAGTGGACTTCGACCCATTTGGTGCGCAGCCGGCCGGTCAGATAGCCGCCGATGGCCCACGACAGCCATTGAACGACCACCAGCCAGATGGCGGCGGTGATGCCAATGGTGGCCGCCGAGCTGCTTTGGCCGGACCAGGGAGATACCATCGTCAGGCCGACACCTGACCCGAGCAGCAGAAGAATAAGGGCAGTGCCGGTCGCCGCAAGGGCGCCGCCGATGATTGGCCCCCAGACGATCGCGGGTTTAGAGGATTCGATAGGAGCGGCTCCAGCGGGAGCGTCTTCGATAGAGGCCATGGAACCCTCCTACCGCGTGAAGAGAACGAGAAGAATTACGATCGGCAGCGGAATGCCGAGAAGCCAGAGCAGAATACCTCGACCCATTTTGAAATCCTCCAAGGATGAACTTACAGGATTGCAACCGCGCTCAAGAGATTTTGTTCCAGGATTGGTCGATGGGCTAGGCATTTGTCGCTGACTTTACGGGACATTGAGACCATCGCCAGCAGATCGTAGATCAAGAAAAAGGCGTAAGCATAAGGCGGCCCATGTTCGGCAACGCGGAAGTGATCGCTGCACACCCACTGCTATTCGACGCGCTGGCGACTATCAGCGGATCCGCCGGGACGGAGCTTGACCGCCTTGGTGTCGCGGCGGCTTTGCACCAGAACGTCAAGGACGAACCGTCCTGATCCACCGCGCGCCAGAGCCAGTGCTTCCTGCTACGGATCGAAACGACGGCCGCATCGAGATGCCGCTTGTCGCCGAGCCGACCGGATGTGCGTCGACGGATGTCGTTGGCGAAGGCATGTCCGAATTTCTCCGCCCAAAGCCGGGCCGTCTCGTGCGTGACAATGATCTCCCGCGCCGCCAGCATGTCCTCGACCGATCACGGTCTGTCATGACCCGTCATCTCGCATCATCATCCACGCTTCGTTAAGCTGACGATGCCCCTGCGACTGCCCTTCTGTGGTTGCCGTCCGTTGCGCAAGTAGTTTCTGACCTTTTTTGAGGTGTGATCGAGTGCGGTCTTCTGTCAGGCCTTTCTTTGCGGCACTTTCAGAGGCCGCTGGCCGGTATGGTGATCTGCGGATCCGGCCCAAATCTTGTTCCCGAGCTCGTGGCTCCAAGAGCAGTACTGGTTTTCCCGATCCAGATC
>Ga0209437_100298_pt1 | contig 69904 bp, 66 predicted proteins | sample AraplaL_Cvi_mTSA_FD_184266 | JGI IMG/M metagenome (GOLD analysis project Ga0209437, IMG submission 184266) | Arabidopsis root microbial communities from the University of North Carolina, USA - plate scrape CL_Cvi_mTSA (SPAdes) (version 2) | ecosystem: Host-associated > Plants > Roots > Endosphere...
CATGCGTTTTGAGAAGGAAGTAGACCCGGGTGCGGTGATTACGGCTTTGGATCGTGCGGCTGAACTGATTCAGCGTTATGCTGAAGGTGAAGTGCACCAAGGAATCGTGGAAGCTGGAGCAGAAGCTGCGGAGAAACGTGTAATTCAATTGTCGCTGGACCGACTGAATCGTTATCTGGGAACGGATCTGTCTTTGCTTGAGGTAAAAACGATCTTCGCTCGCTTGCACTTTGCATGTGGTGATGCTGATCAAGGATTGCTGGATGTGGAAGTGCCAACACGCAGAGGGGATATTACGCTCGATGTAGACTTGTTTGAAGAGATTGCACGCCTGTACGGATACGACAACATTCCAACCACATGGATTGAAGGACCCACGACTCCAGGGGCATATACACGTTCTCAAGCAATGCGCCGCACCATTCGTGGACTGCTCTCAGGCAGTGGCTGGCAGGAAATGATCAGTTACTCCTTTGTGCACCCGGATAAAGCGACCCTGTTCCCGGCGTTGACACAAGGGAGTAAAGCCGTGAAACTCGCGATGCCGATGAGTGAAGACCGCAGTGTGCTTCGTACGAGTATTTTGCCACAAATGCTGGATGCAGCGGTGTATAACATGAACCGTAAACAGGATTCACTGGCTGTATTTGAAGTGGGCAATGTGTTCTTCACCGAAGAAGATCAGTTGACCAAACAACCGCATGAAATCCCAGTACTGGGGCTGCTGCTCACCGGGAATCGTGCAAGCCAGCAGTGGAATGTTGGAGCGGAGAAAGTAGACTTCTTCGATCTGAAAGGTGCTCTTGAGCATCTGTTCGCCTATGTGGGGCTTGAACAACGCATTCGCTTGGTAGCAAACAGCCCTGAAGGATTCCATCCGGGACGTTCCGCATCGGTTTACCTGGAAGGTAAGGATGGCGGGGAAGGCACATTGATCGGTACATTGGGTCAATTGCATCCGGAACTGCAACAGCAGTATGATCTGAATGATGTGTACATCGCAGAGATTGCACTTGAATCGATCTACAGCGAAGCAGACGCTGACATTCGTTATCGTGAGCTTCCGCGTTTCCCAGCCATGGAACGTGATATCGCGGTTGTTGTGAATGAGGATGTTGAAGCTGGAGATATGCTGCGCGCCATTCGTGAATCGGCGGGTGAATTGTTACAAAACGTACAGGTATTCGATGTGTTTACTGGCAGTAAACTGGGTGAAAACAAGAAGAGCGTGGCGATGGCACTGGTATACCGGAATCGTGAACGTACACTCACCGATGAGGAAGTTACTGAAGTTCATGCCCGTGTAGTGGCTCGTCTGGAAGAGCAATTCGGAGCGGAATTGCGTAAATAGGACAAAAGAAGATTTTTTGAACAAAGATTAGCAGGAATTGTTTGAAGTCACATCGAATCCTTAGCATTAGAGGATCGATGTGACTTTTTTGTGATTACAGCTTAGAATCAACATACAGACTTGAAGGAGGGCACAACTGTGACTACACCTGATCGTACACGCGTCACCGTAGAGATCTACGGGACTTCCTATAAACTGGTTGGCAGCAGTGCCGACTATATGAAACAAGTAGCTAACCTGGTAGATGAGCGTATGGGCGCAATCTCCAAGCAAAATTCCCGTCTGGATACTCCGCGTATTGCGGTACTGGCGGCTGTACATATGGCTGAACAGTCTCTTCAGACTCAGGAAATCCGTAATGAACTGAAGATGCTTACTGGAGAACGTACAGAACTGAGAAACGAATTGAATCGGTTAAACGCCATACAAAATGAACATCAACAAGAATTGGAACGGCGTGACCAGGCTCTTGCTGATTTGCAACAGCTGAAGATTGAAGCAGAGCAGGCGTTGCAAAAGTCCGAATCGGACAAAAATTCAGAGATAGCCAAGTTGAATAAGCTGCTGGAGCAAGAACGCGCCCAAGCAACGGAGCGAGTGCAGAAATTGCAGGCCCAAGCGACGGCACAACTGAAGGAAGCAGAAGCCAAGGGAACGAAACAGCTGAAGGAAATGGAAGAGAAAGCGGCTAATCAGCTTAAAAATGCACAGGCACAGGCAGCTTCCCAGCTCAAAGAAGCTCAGAACCGTTCTGCAGCCGAATTGCAGCAGGCGCAGGCCAAAGCTGCGGCGCAATATAAAGAGTTGCAGGACAAGACTGCAGCTCAAATAAAAGAAGCCGAAAGCCGTGCCGTTGCAGAACGTCAACAGATTGAAGCCAAGGCTGCGCAGCAGGTTCAGACAGCCAAGGAAGAAGCCGAGTCGGCCATTTTGTCCGAGTTGGAGCAGGCAGAGAGAAATCTGAAGAAAGCTCAGGAAGAAGCAGCGCTGCAATATAACGAACTTCAGCAACAAATGGAACTTCGTCTTCAACAGGCTGAAGAAAAAGCGTTGCAACAGACACAAGAGCTCACGGATCAAGCGAATCAGGAGCGGGCTGCCTTGCAGGAACAAGCGGAGCAGAAGCGCCTGAATCAGATAAACCAATTAAATGCGGAGTTCAAAGCATTATCCGAACAGTCAGAACTCGAATGGATGGAGAAAGAAGCAGCCCTCGAGGAACAATTGCAACAAGCCAAGGAAGCAGCAGCATCTCAGGCAACTGAAGCCGCTGCGGTGGCAGAGGCGTTATTGCAAGAAGAACGGAGCAAGCTCAAGCAGCAGCTTGAGGAACAACGTAAACAGGCAGAGACTCGACTGTTAGATGTCGAAGAGCAATTGGAAGAAGTGATGACCCAGCTCATTAGTGCACAGGACATGGTTGCAGAACAAGAACAGCAGCTCCAGCACGAGCGTGGTCAATTGGAAACGTTGCGTCATGAGCATGGGGTTCGTAAACAGGAGCAGGAAGTTCAGACTCGCCGAATTACGGAACTGGAGCAACAACTGGAGCAGTTGAAAGAGGACCGTTCTCAGTTGCAGGAGCTTCTGCGTGAAACGGAGCAGGCTGCCCAGCAATCCCGTGATTCACAGGAACAATGGAAGCAGAAGTATAATGAAACTGTGGATAGAGAAACCTCTCTCACAGCACAGCTACGCAAACTTCAGGAGCAACATGCACAGCTTGAACAGGAAGCCCAAAAGCTTCGTGAGGCTGAAGTGAAGTCGGAAGAGGAGCAGCGCAGGTTGCATAAGGTACTTGAACAGGCTCATGCTGCGGTGCGTACATTGCAGAATGAGATCGGCACGCTTACGGAACGTGAGCAGTCCTTGAAGGACCTTGCTGAGCAACGGTTAGCTGAGATCGGAGACCTGGAGAATCAGATTCTTGAAGTTGCTGAACAAAATGAAACGCTGGAATCTGGTGTGCAATCCCTTCATGATGAATTGTCCGTGGTGAAGGAAGAGTCTCGTTTCAACCATGAAGAGGCTGTGCAATACCAGAAGGATGCAGAGCTTTTGGAAGAGAAACGCAATCAGCTTGAAGTTGAGCTAAATGTTGTTCGGGAAGAGCTGAACCGACTTCAGGATAACTATAAACAAATCCGTAATGATTACAGTGATGCATTACAACGGGAAGAGAATTACAGTTCCAAGCTGGATGAATTGAGCTCAGAGAAGCAAGAGATTGTGAGAGCACTTGAAGAAGCAAGACAGTCTTCAGCAAAACTTTCCGAGCGCTACTCCGAGCAAGAGAGCCGACTTGCCCAGACCGAGGAGGAAGCGTTGGAGTGGCAGATCAAATACGAAGAATTGTCAGTCAAACAGGCTGAGTTGGCATCCCGTCTAGAGCAGTTGACGAGACGGGAAGAAGAACTTCGTTCAAGCGTTGAACAAGCAGAGCAGAACGAGCAAGTGTGGCAACGCCGTGCAGACGAATGGGCGGCTCAGGAGCAATCCTGGCAGGAACGCTGGGCTGCACTTGAGAATGAACTGACGGTTTGGAAGAGCGAGAGTGCTGCAAGTAGCGAGTTGCTGGAGGGACTGGAGCAAGAACGACAACAGCTGGACAAGTTACGTGCAGAAGCAACGCAAGAGAAAGAGATCATGGAAACTGAACTGCTTGAGATGGGAGAGCGTTACGAACTAGCGGCCAACCAATTACGTTTGTTACAGGTTGAACGTGAGATGGAGCAGGAGAAGGCAGAGCAGCTGAACACGGAATATCGTCAGTTGCATGATGAATATAAGAAATTGCAGACGGAATATAACGAATGGATTGAATTGATTGAACAGGACCAGACCTAGCGGAATGAATGTGGCAGAACTGGCTCGTGGGCAACGTACTCTGGTACAATTTGTTATACTAAAGAAGGAGCTCCCGTCGCTGCGGGGGCTCCTTGTCTTGAAACCTATTCTTCAACAATAATTTTGGAGATCATGCTGCTGTGTCCTGAACCACAGAAGACAGAACAGGACATTTCAAACTCACCAACCTTGTCTGGGGTTATGACTTTGGAGCTATTTCTGGTATCCAGTTGAAGATTCAACTCAGGCACAAGCATACCGTGATTTCCGTTTACATTTTCATAAACAATGTTAACCGGAACGCCTTTTTTAAGATGGTACTCAGGTTGATCGAATTCATAGTTGCTTGCCTTGATCACCAATTCTTCACTGGCTGTGACTCCAGCATCAGCATCGGATCCATTGCTGCCAGATTCTGTGGATTGTTTCGCCCCTCCACATGCAGTGAGGACCAGAATTAACATACAGGCAGCGAGCCATGTTATGCCTTTCTTCATCATGTGCCTCCTTAAAGCGTGATATGGATAAAATTTGAATGATTGCTCCAGTCATCATACCGCAATATGTGGATGCCTGTACACGCTGCGTATGTCGTTTTTTTGAAAATTGTACGTGTACGGCAGAGAGTGCTACTGCCCGAATGAAATAAACCTCTTCCGGCACGGGGCCTTCAGAGGTTTAAGAAAATTCATGGGGACGTTAAGGTGAAATGGAGATTAACTCTTGGAGCTTCGTCCGGCATCAAAAGGGGTGGATACCGGGATGAAAAGATCGATAATCCCGATAACCAGCGCAGCTAGAATGGCACCGAGCAGGCTGACTTCAACATGATCTACAACATATTGACCAAGCCAAATCACCAGTGCGCTAACGATAAATCCGACAATACCGCGACCAAACGGGTTGACTCTTTTGCCGAAAATACCTTCAACAATCCAGCCGAGCAGGGCAATGACGAGAGCAAGCAGCAGGGCGCTCCAGAAGCCACCAACGGCGAATCCGGGAACGATCCAGCTAACCACCATTAATACAATTGCGGCGATGATAAATCGCACGACATGTCCCAGAAAATTCATGGTGTTTACCTCCTTTTATTCGGATTGAACTGAGCAAGGCAACTCCAAGGGGATGGAGAGGTTGCACAATCCTGACACCTGTAGTTTGTGGTGCTATGGTTTAAGTTATGTGTGGAAGGATTCGTTAAATAGCGTAAGAAAGTTTCTTTCGTTATAATACAGATATAGTTTGGAAGGAGTTGTACACTTGGACACGAAAATTTTACACACACTGGAATATCGCAAAATTTTAAATACATTGGTTAGCTTTGCCCAGACGACCATGGGAAAAAAGAAAGCGGAGCAACTTGAACCAAGCAGTGAACTTGAAGAAGTGAAGCGGTTGCTGCAGCAAACCGATGAAGCCTTCACATTTGATCGCCTGAAAGGTTCCCCGTCATTTGGGGGAATTGTAGATATTACAGCTTCCATTAAACGTGCTGAAATTGGAGGCACACTTAACCCTCACGAACTTTTGGGAATATCCAATACGACCTTTGCAGCGCGACGATTGAAACGTCAGATTGGTACTTTGCATGAAGATGAGCCCATCGAATCTCTGTTCTATATCAGTGACCAACTGTCAGAGCAAAAAACGCTTGAGGATGCCATCAAAATCTGTATTGACGATAATGCAGAGGTTGCCGACAGTGCAAGCGTAACCTTGGCGCAGATTCGTCGTGAGCTGCGAGGCGGTGAAGCGCGGATTCGTGAAAAACTGGATTCCATGATTCGATCCTCTACCGTATCCAAGATGCTGCAGGATCAGCTCATTACAATCAGAGGAGACCGTTTTGTTATCCCGGTGAAAGCTGAATATCGTTCGTACTTTGGCGGGATTGTGCACGATCAATCCGGTTCGGGTGCGACATTGTTCATTGAGCCGGAATCGATTGTTGCCATGAACAACAAATTACGCGAAACCCGGATACGGGAAGAACGCGAAATAGAGATTATTTTGCAGAAATTGACGGCACTTGTCAGTGAACAGGGAGAATGGCTGCTGTATGATGTCGACTTGCTGGGATCACTTGATTTTATCTTCGCCAAAGCACGTCTGGCTCGTGAACTGAAAGCAACATTACCACGCATGAATGACCGCGGATTCCTCAAACTGAAGAAGGGCCGTCATCCATTGATACCGATTGAAAACGTGGTTCCAATCGACATTGAATTGGGCAATGATTACACATCCATTATCGTGACAGGTCCGAATACGGGTGGTAAGACGGTAACACTCAAAACGATTGGATTGCTGAGCCTGATGGCAATGTCCGGTTTATTTGTTCCGGCAGAGGATGGCAGTCAGCTATGTGTATTTGATGCAATCTATGCAGACATTGGGGACGAGCAGAGTATCGAGCAGAATCTGAGTACTTTCTCCAGCCATATGACGAACATCATTCGCATTCTGAAGAACATGACGCCGAAAAGTCTGGTATTGCTCGATGAACTTGGAGCAGGAACAGACCCGGCTGAAGGGTCCGCACTGGCGATCTCCATGCTGGAGCATATGCACCGGACAGGATGTCGCATGGTTGCAACCACCCACTACAGTGAACTGAAAGCATACGCATATGAGCGTAAAGGCGTTATTAATGCCAGCATGGAATTTGATATCAATACATTGAGTCCAACCTATCGCCTTCTGGTAGGTGTACCTGGACGAAGTAATGCATTTGCCATTGCAGAGCGACTGGGACTGCCAGGTTACATTCTCGACTACGCCCGTGGCGAAGTGAAGGAAGAGGATCAACGGATTGAGCACATGATCGCTTCTCTGGAAGAGAACCGTCTTACGGCTGAACAAGAGCGTGAGAAGGCAGAGAGCTTGCGCCAGGACATGGAGAAATTACGCAGTCGTCATCAGGCCGAACTGGAGAAACTGGAACAACAACGTGATCGCCGGATTGAAAAAGCAGAAGAAGATGCACGCAGCATTGTGGACAAGGCTCGCGCGGAAGCGGAGAAGATTATAGCAGATCTTCGCCTGTTGGCTATGGAAGAAGGTGCTTCTGTGAAGGAGCACAAACTCATTGCTGCCCGCAAACAACTGGACGAGGCTGAACCGGAGAAACGCAGAAAAACGGTCAAGAAGATGGCGACAGCGCCGAAGACTCGTGCCATCGGTCCTGGTGATGAAGTGCTTGTCTACAGTTTGAATCAAAAAGGCCATGTTGTAGAGATGTCGGGCAGCAAAGACGCTATGGTACAATTGGGGATCATGAAAATGAAAGTATCCCTGGATGACCTGGAACTACAACAATCGGCTCCCGCAGCCAAACCGAAGCAAAAACCGGTAACGGGTATGAAACGCACACGTGATGACAATGTGAAAAGTGAATTGGATCTGCGTGGCACCAACCTGGAAGAAGCCCTGATGGAGACAGACCGATTCATTGATGAAGCTTTCCTTGCCAACCTGGGCCAAGTTTATATTATTCACGGTAAAGGTACAGGAATTTTACGTTCCGGTATTCAGGATTACCTGCGTAAGCATAAACATATTAAAAGTTACCGGCTGGGCAATTACGGAGAAGGCGGGAACGGCGTGACCGTCGCAGAATTGGAATAGCCGGTCCATGAATCAATGATATTCTGCGACCTTATTTATGAAGGTTGCAGATGGGGAGAGGGGAACGGTGCGTGAAAGAAAGCATTGACCAATTGCTGTCTCATCCCTTGGGGATGGTACTCGGTTTTTTCTCGGTAGCGATTATGGAGCTGCTTGTATTTCTGGCTTGTTTCGAACTGGTGACCAAGTATAAATGCTGGACTGAAATCAAGAAGGGCAATGTGGCTGTTGCGATGGCTACAGGAGGCAAGATCTTCGGGATTTGCAACGTACTGCGGTTCTGCATACAAGCCAAATCTTCGGTATATGAAGCCATGACGTGGTCTTTTGTAGGGTTTATTCTTCTGCTCATTGCCTATTTTTTGTTCGAATTCCTGACACCCGTGTTCTCCATTGATAAGGAGATCGAAGCGGATAACCGAGCTGTCGGATTGATATCCATGATTATTTCAGTCTCGCTGTCGTTTGTTATTGGCGCGAGCATTATCTAGGGGGACCGGTCATGAAGATATTGATACGGATTCTGTTTGCGGCATCGATTGTGTTTTTTGCCATCGGTGTGATCTATGTAATGAATACATGATGATATGAAAGAGAAAGGTTGATTGAATATGGAAACAACAATATGCCCTTGGTGTCAAACGGAAATTGTATGGGATGAGGAACTCGGCCCTGAAGAAGAGTGTCCATACTGCCACAATGAATTGAAGGGATATCGAACGCTCAACATTAACATCGGTGACGAAGAGAACGATGAAGCAGAGGACGACATCTATGATGTGGATGATGTAAAAGATGAGGAGCAGACTACGGATCTTACAGATCTGTGGGGGGATGAAGTTGAACTCAAATTGCCGGAGCTGCGAACGTTGACCAAATATGCGGATGAAGGTAATGACCTCATTCAGTATGAACAAGGTGTCCAGAAGCAACTTGATCATCAGGAAGAAGTACCGGAGTGCCCGAATTGCCGGGAATTCATGGTTCTCGCAGGTACGCAAGCTGCAACGCAGGATAACTTCATGCCAGTTGCTAACACTGCTTCAGGCAAAGGGTCACTATTGTCACCACCTTTTAAGGTGCTGACCTATATATGCTCGGGATGTTTCCAAGTTCAATACAGTCTGTCTGAGGATGACCGTCTGCGTCTGATTCAGAACCTGAGTACCCAGGAATAAGCGTTTCGTTGATACGAACCACAATTTCAAAGCAATCCTGAAGATTCATCATGTTTTCCTCTTGCTTGGGGCACGTTAAACCTAAGACCTACCTGTACACAGTTCACTTCAGGTGGATGAAGGAGGAGCAGATGAAGATTACTTTAGGCCGACAATCCATTCTGCTTTTGGGCGTGAATGGATTGTTTGCGTTAGCCGGAGCGCTGTCGGGAACCTTTTTGAATGTGTTTCTATGGAAAAGCCGCCCGGATTATGCCATGTTGGGATGGTTCACTCTCAGCCAGCAACTGACCATTGGACTGACATTCTGGCTTGCTGGCAAATGGGTCAAGGAACACAATAAAATGAGTGCACTACGACTAGGTACTGCGCTGTCCGGCATATTTTATATGATCGTCCTCTGGGCTGGTTCCAAAGCTGTAGACTGGATATGGCCTTTGGGTATACTACTGGGCTGTTCACTGGGGTTATTCTGGATCGCATTTAATGTTGTGTATTTTGAAATAACGGATCGGGAAAACAGGGATCTATTCAATGGCTGGGTAGGGTTACTTGGTTCAATGACAGGAATTATAGGTCCTTGGTTCTCCGGTCTGATTATTACTCGCATGACAGACAACACAGGATATCGGCTTATCTTTACGGTATCGCTCGTCATTTATGTCATAGCGGTAGTCTTCAGTTTTTTTCTGAAAAAAAGAAAGGTGAGCGGTACATACCGCTGGTCTGAACCTTGGATACAGCTATCCAAGCCGGATAGTCCCTGGAGGACCTTAGCCTTGGGTTTATTCGCTCAGGGCGCACGGGAAGGTGTCTTTGCCTTCCTGATTGCACTGTTGGTATATTTGGCCACAGCACAGGAGTACAAATTGGGGCAGTTCTCACTCATCACTTCGGCTGTGGCATTAGTAAGTTATTGGGCAGCCGGGAAATGGTTCAAACCACAGTTCAGATCGAAAGGCATGTTCATTGGAGCCGTCATTCTGCTCGTTGTGCTCCTTCCTCTTCTCTGGAAAGTGACCTATGGTACGCTGTTAATCATGGGAATTGGGAGTGCTGTTGCGATGCCGTTGTATGTATTACCGATGATATCAGCGGGATTCGACATGATGGGCACAAGTGGCGAAAATGTGGAGAAAAGGGTTGAACTTGTCGTTTTGAGAGAGTTATGCCTGATGCTTGGCAGACTATCTGGATTGGTCATATTCATTGTGACGGTCATAAATGCTCCGTCTCTACGCATGTTAACATGGCTTATTATTGTCCTCGGTGCTTCTCCGCTAATCGGATGGATCTTCATGCGCAAATTATTGAACCGAACGGAAGGGCAAGAGCCTTCGGCTTAGCAGGTTTCCAAATATACAAACAGGGTACAGCGACGGGAAAGAGAACTTTCCGTGTGCTGTACCCTGTTTGTATTGATTTATTTTCCTGTTACACAGGAGATGGTTTACTTGTACGGGTGAGTGAGAACAGATCCATATCAGGGTTTGGTTTGCCGGCAATGGCATCCACAATTAAGGAAGCAGCAATCATGCTGTATACAGTCCCGTTACCCCCATAACCTTCTACAAAATATGAATGCGGATAATCGGGATGGGTACCAATCAGAGGGAGGCCATCATTCGTATTACCAAACACGGCACCCCAGGCATAATCGACTTCAAGATCATCTAAAGGGAAATAGGAGCGGACCTCTTCCAGGAGTGTATCTCCCCGGTGTCTTGCTCGTATTTCACGTTGATCCTCCCGAGGTATTTCTTCATCCAAACCGCCTGCGATGATTCTTCCGTCGGGTGTTGTTCGCATATACAAATAGGGGCGTGCCGTCTCCCAAATCATGCTGTGTTCAAACCATTCACTAAGATCAGACAACGGTTTGGTAGCAATCGCATAAGTCGTTTTCAGATAGGCTCCACGATCCTTTTTGATATCCTGTGTCTCGTAACCGGCAGCAAATATGACCTTCTTCGCACGGATTTTACCGTTGGAAGTGTGGCATAATACACCTTCTTCATCGTACTCACAGTGTATCATCTCGGTCTGACCATAAATTCGAGCGCCAAGATTATTTGCGGATTCAAACAAGGCATGAACAAAACGATAGGGATTCACTTCTGCATCTCCCATTGTGTATAGGGCAGCGGGTTTGCTGAAGGGGAAATGTTGGCTTATTTTGTCGGCATCCCACAGTTCGGCTTCAAAACCATAACGCTTCAAGGTCTGATATTCTTCCTCCAATTGGGCCACATCATCTTCACTGCTTGCAAAACAAAGACTTGTTCGTGGGATAAACCAAGGGTCTGTATCCAGACTGTCTGCAATTTGAGCAAGCTGTTTCATGGCTTCACGACAAAGCTCATAAAAACGTACACCTCTCGCTTCACCAAAAGTATTGATACATGAGGTTAGTGTTTTGTCATTGGTATATTGTAAAAGACCTGTATTGGCAGAACTGCTGCCGTGGGCAATGTCTCGCTTATCAATCACAACAGTGTTAACACCCTGTTCCGTGAGTAGTTTAGATGTTAATGCGCCCCCCATGCCCCCACCAATGATGAGGCAGTCGCAAGAGATGTCTTCTTGTAGAGCAGAATAATTAAATATTGAATTGAAAGTGGAGGGCCAGAAAGGTGTACCATAGACCAGATCCATTAGAAACATCTCCTTTATAATTTAAATTTGTATACTTTTGTGTGACCGGGTTAACAATAATTGCGCATAAACTTTATGCCGAGGAGGCCATCGAAACATGCAGAATCATACGATGCAAGCACTGAGTCCCAAGGAATTGAACTACATTGCGGACTCGATCACCAATGAAGAACTGCTGATTAAGCAGTGTGCAGCTACAGCTTCCATCACACATAATCCACAAATTCAACAGGCACTGAATCACTATGTTCGCTCACATGAACAGCATCTCAACACGCTTGTCAATGCACTGCAACAACATCAGTCTCTTGCACCGGCGCAAGTCAGTAATTGAAGACAACTCTAACTGTATAGGAGGAAAACGCATGTATTCTCAATCTCCATCATCTAATGGCTCTTTTATGCAGGAGCAGGATCTGCTGAAGTCGATTCTTGCAGATTTAAGACGAACCTCGCGCGAATATACGACTGCGACAACGGAAGCTTCCTGCCCCATGACACGTCGAATGTTCACAGACCTGACGAACGATACCCTGAGATTGCAAGGGGAACTGTTCAATCTGATGCAGCAAAACAACATGTATTCTGTGTCGTCCAAAGCACTTCGTCAGGATGTGGACAAGCAAATCCAGTCTGCACAACAGGCCCAACAGAAGTGTCAGCAATTCATTCAGGAAAAGAATACGCAGAACAGCTCGTATAGCCAAGCTCCTAATGTGCCTCACCATCAGCCGAATTACGGTAACCCTTATTACATGTAACCTTTGCAAAAGAGGTTTGAAGCACCTAACATTCCAAGACCATACCACCGGCTGCCCGAATTCAGGGCAGGCGGTCTTTTGTCTATGCATCAACGTTAAATTCATGTAATATAAGTATTAATTCATTTTCAGGAACCTGGATGACGCTGGAGGGAAAACCATGAAAGATTTGAACGATCTGCAATTAAAAGTTCTGGATCTGTTGAAGGAAGACGCGAGAAGGACTCCCGCACTGCTGTCGACGCTGCTGGGGGAGTCGGAAGACAAGATCAAAAACGCCGTGGCACAGCTTGAACAAGACCACGTCATCGTGAAATACGCAACCGTCGTGAACTGGAGCAAAATAGATGATGAAAAAGTAACGGCCCTGATTGAGGTGCAGATCACGCCGGAGCGTGGTCGTGGCTTTGAAGGGATTGCCGAACGCATTTATCTCTATCCGCAAGTGAAGTCCGTATATCTCATGTCAGGTGCATACGATCTGCTCGTTGAAGTGGAAGGTGGCAACCTGCGTGAAGTCGCTAATTTTGTGTCGGAGAAACTGTCTCCGATAGACTCTGTACTTTCAACCAAAACGAATTTTATTCTTAAAAAATATAAGCAGGACGGGATTATTTTTGAAGACCATCAGGAAGACAACCGTCTCATGATCTCGCCGTAAAGGAAGATGTGTCATGATAGTGAATGAACAGACAACCGGGAACAACAAGAAAATGACATCATATCTAGCACCCCTCGTGCAACAGATACCTCCATCCGGAATTCGTAAATTTTTTGATCTGGTTGGAGACAACAAGGATATTATTACATTGGGTGTGGGTGAACCTGACTTTGTTACACCTTGGCATATGCGTGAAGCCTGTGTATACTCGCTGGAAAGAGGCATGACCAGCTACACATCCAACGCAGGTATGCCGAAGTTAAGAGAAGCCATCAGTGAATATCTGGATACTCAGTTTGATACCAAATACGACCCCAAGGATGAGATTATTGTTACCGTGGGTGGCAGTGAAGCTATTGATCTGGCTTTGCGCGCATTAATCGTACCTGGCGACGAGATTCTTATTCCTGAACCTTCGTACGTAGCTTATTCACCAATCGCTTCAATCGGTGGCGGTATACCGGTTGGTGTTGAAACCTACGCGAAAGATCAGTTCAAGTTAACGGCCGAAGCACTTGAAGCTGGCATTACACCGAAGTCGAAAGTGGTTATTCTGTGTTATCCGAGTAATCCCACTGGGGCCATCATGACGTATGAAGAGTGGCTGCCTATTGCTGAAGTGATTAAAAAGCATGATCTGATTGTGATCGCTGATGAAATTTATGCTGAATTGACGTATACGCAAAAACATGTTAGCTTTGCAGCTATTCCTGACATGAAGGAACGGACCATTCTCGTAAGCGGATTTTCGAAGGCTTTTGCAATGACAGGTTGGCGGATCGGTTACATGTGTGGTCATCCTGAGCTTATTGCAGCCATGCTCAAAATCCATCAATATACAGTAATGTGTGCACCAGCCATGGGTCAGGTTGCAGCACTTGAGGCATTGACGAATGGTTTGGGTGAGAAAGATCGGATGGTAGAATCGTATAATCAGCGTAGACGTTTGATTGTACAGGGATTCAGGGATATTGGACTCGATTGTCATGAACCTCAGGGAGCATTCTATGCATTCCCGAGCATTCAAAAGACAGGTATGAGTTCCGACCTGTTTGCTGAGCGATTGTTAACGGAGAATAAAGTTGCTGCTGTTCCCGGCAATGTTTTTGGTCCTCAGGGTGAAGGCTTCTTGCGTTGTTCTTATGCTACTTCTGTGACCCAATTGAATGAAGCTTTGGAACGAATCGGAAACTTTGTTTACAAACTGCAAAAAGAGGGTTAATACTAAAGTAGAATCTTTTTACAAATGTGACATTGTTATCATTGGAAAAAAAATAACTTTCTTTTACAAAATAATGTGATATAATTTCAATTTGAAATAAGTTTTCATATATTTGGAAACCATTTTTCCAAGGAGGGGTTAGCTTTGTTTTGTGTTGAATATGATTTACCGACGAATCGTGGGCACGTTCTGGCAGAAGGCGATCATGGCGACCGATGGTCGGTGAAACCCGATAACGCATCTTTGCATGACATTTCCTTGGAAGATGAAATTCATATGCTTCGTCGTAAGATGGAACAGATCTTCCTCGAAGAGAAATCATTCACATCCGATATTGTAATTGAAATCAGCAGTTTGCTGGATTTAAAGATTAATGAGTATATGAAGGCTAACCCGATTAAAGGAAAATAACGTTTATGCTGAATTGAAACGTTTCATTAATTGAATTCAAAAGGGAGACCTGAGAGGGTCTTCTTTTTTTTGTGTGTAAAGGCAGAGTGATCTCCCGATGAAACAGGTTATTTTTTTGCGTGGAACAATTGTGATATATTGGACATAGGAGACTAAAGGGGGAACTGGAATGAAGAGATTTTGGGGGCTTACTGCGATCATTTCTATCGTTTTTCTGCTTGCTGGTTGTGGAGGTAAAGATGGTTTTTCCATTTTCATCATTGATAACCAAGGAAATCCATCTGTAATCTCAGAACAGTTACAGGCCAATCTGCAACAGAAGCTGGGCGAGGAACCCAAGGTGGAAGTGATCACCAGTGCGATGTATGATGTTCAGAAAATTATGGTAGAGTATGCGGCTGGAGGACATGATATCTTCATTTTGCCTGAATCTGACATGAAACAATACGGAAGTAATGGCTCCAATATTCCGCTGGATGATACTTTTGATCCCAAGAAGTTTGAACGGGGTGTATTTGAGGGTGGAGTATTGGTAGAGAAGGGTGAAGGAGATGGAGGTTCAGATCTCAAGCAAGAATCACATCTTTACGGCATTCCACTCGAAGATATGAAAATGTTTAAAGATGTAGAATATGCTGCGAGCAATCTGTTCGCTACCATTCCAGTGTCATCTTCCAATGTCGAAGAATCTAAGAAAGTGCTGAAGGCACTGACAGAGTAAAGAAATTCAGAATGGCTATGGAAGGAGGGAAGCGGATTGCTGATTACGGTCACAGGCGGAATAGGTAGTGGTAAAACCCGGTTTGCCCTCAAGTACGCAGCCGGGATTAGCCGGGAGGGTGTATATTTATCCACTGGTGATCATGATCCCGTAATTCCCGAATTGCCATCCGCTCATTATCGTGCCATTCATGCCGGGAACGGTCAGCATCTGACAGAGGTGATCACCCAGATTAATCGGGAATCCAATCTGTTTTTGGCGGATCAGCGAATTTTAATTGTAGACAGTCTGACTTCCTGGATGGCTGCCGGTTTCAGGGCAACAGAGGATCTGAATCATCAGCGTTCAGAGACACAGCTTTTGCTTGATGCGTTATTGTCTTATCAGGGGAAGTTGCTTGTGATTACCAATGAAATGCATGGCACGTTGCATCCTACCGAGGAAGAACGAATATTTACAGCGAGAATGGCTTCGGTTAACCGAATGCTGCAGATACATGCTGAAAAGATGTACTTGCTGGTATCTGGTCTGGCTATCGACCTTAAGAGACAGGGCATGCGAAATGAAGATGAACGATAGCGAGATGACATAAACGGGTGACATAAAGAAGCCTCCTTAACCACGAATGGGTGGCGAGGAGGCTTTATTTATTAATCTATTCTTTTTATTTCTGCTTTTTGCTACTACGTCTGATCCACCAGATGATACATCCGACGACAATGATGGCGAGAGTGACGTACACTACAATGGAATAGACATCCATAAAGTGCAAAATGCTCTCCCAGGATGCGCCTAGCGCAGCACCAACGCAGACAAGAATGATATTCCAGATCAATGTACCAATGGTTGTAAAGAGAAGGAATAAACCAAATTTCATATTGGACATGCCTGCGGGAATGGAGATAAGACTACGGACGAGGGGAACCATTCGGCAGAATAACACGGTCCACATGCCATATTTGTCAAACCATGCATCGACACGGTGAATATCCTCTTTTTTGATGCGCAGAACATGTCCCCAACGTTCCACAATTTTCTCAAGGCGTTCGACGTCAATGAGTAGACCAATACCATACAGGATCACAGCACCAAGGACGGAGCCAATGGTAGCGGCGATAATAACCCCTGGAAGAGTTAGACTGGTATAAGTGGTCATGAAACCGCCAAACGGCAAGATGATTTCGGATGGAATTGGGGGAAATACGTTCTCAAGAGCAATAATGAGTGCAATGCCTATGTAGCCGTATTGTTCCATGAAATCGGTTATCCAGTTTTGCATAATCGTCTCCTTTACTTTTGGTTTCCTTCGATTTGTCGTATACTCGGCAGAGCACACCAATTCTTATATACGTGTAAAGCGACAGGCGGGTTTCTGAAAAAATAGCATTCCCGTATTCATTAATGATATTAACAATTGGAGGGGTAACGATGGGCATATACACACGAACAGGTGACGAAGGTCAGACTTCGGTTATTGGTGGACGGGTCATCAAGGATGATGACCGAGTAGAGGCTTATGGCACGATTGATGAATTGAACTGTTTTGTCGGTCAGGCGATAAGCCTAATTGACTCGGCTCAGGGAGAATTCGAGGATCTGCGTGAACATCTGCTGGAAGTGCAGCAGGAACTGTTCGATTGCGGGTCTGATCTGGCCTTCGTGAAGATTAGTGAGGCCAAATATAAGGTGAGAGATGAAATGGTCACACGTTTGGAGCAATGGATTGACCAGTATGACGCAGAGAATCCGAAAGTGGAACGTTTCATTATTCCAGGTGGCAGTCAGTTATCCTCTGCTCTTCATGTGTGCCGTACGGTATGTCGCCGCGCAGAACGTCGCACGGTAACACTTGGGCAACATACCGATATTAATCCGTCTGTACGACGGTATCTAAACCGACTGTCTGATTACTTCTTCGTGGTTGCACGGACGGCCAACGCAAGACAACAGGTGGCCGATATTGAATATGTGCGGAGCAAAAAAGTCTTCCGCCGCAAAGAATGAGCCAATATTATTCGCCCATTGTCTACACGGTGACCGAGCAAGAAGATGGCTGGCTGCTGAAGACCGTGCTTCAGCGGCGGCTGCTGGTGTCGCGCAAGCTTTTGTCCAAAATCAAGCTGACGGAACAAGGCGTTATGCTTAATGGAGAGCGCGTATACATTAGCGTCAAGGTAGCTGCTGGTGATGTCGTTGAAGTTCGGATGGAGCAGGAGGAATCGGATGATATTTTGCCTGAACCTATCCCCTTCACCGTTCTGTATGAAGACGAGCACTTACTTGTTGTTAACAAGGATGCAGGCATCATCGTTCATCCGACACATGGACATTACACAGGTACTTTGGCGAATGGGGTCGTTCATTACTGGAAATCCAAAGGCGAGCGATTCCGGTTTAGACCGATTCATCGTCTTGATCAGGAAACGTCAGGTGTGCTCGCGATAGCCAAGAATCCCTATGTGCACCAGCACGTATCTGAACAGATGATTGCAGGGACGGTAGATAAGAAATATATTGCGCTTGTACACGGCAGCCCTGTCCCGGAACAAGGGTCAGTGGATGGACCAATTGACCGCGATCCTGAAGAGCCACACCGCCGAATTGTAACGCCTGATGGTTACGCTGCGAGAACGTTGTACACGACTTTAACGCGTTGGGCAGAGGACAGTGCCAGTGCAGTAAGTCTCAAGCTGGAAAGTGGGAGAACCCACCAGATCCGGGTACATATGACGTCCATCGGTTGCCCGTTAATCGGAGATCGGATGTATAAGACACTCCCTGTGCACGAGATTGATGAGCAGACCATGGCTGTTCGGGAAGAACGGGACAGCTGGATTGAACGTCAGGCATTACATGCCTGTGAACTGACGTTTGAGCATCCAATTCTACAAGAACGCATGACGTTCCAAGCCCCATTTCCAGCAGATATGGCCGCGTTGGAGAAGCGTTTGAATGATGATGCAGCTCCAAGGGAGATGCTCTAAGAGAGAGCGTCGGAGCACTTCCCTAAGATATGAACCCTTTGCCGTAGCTTGTGCAAGGCCCGTCCTGTTTGGGGTTCAATGCTGTTTGCTAATCCTTGTGAGGGATGCTTCCTGCACCCGAACAGTATGCCGTAGGCTAATCTTTATGGTTTAATGTATTGATGTTTACCCATTTCATGTTAAATATTTCAAGAATTCAAATCTCAAAAGCTTTTAAGGATATAAAAGCTGTAAGATTTTGATAAAAAATATAGCGAATGTGTGTTTTTGATCTCATTCGCCAAAGTCAGTAAAATTACATGGCGATGGTATCGATTTGGAGCGACTTTTGGATTTGCGAAGCAAACCAAGGGAAGCGAGAAGTCGAAACCGGAGCCACACCGGAGCCACAGGAGGCAAAAAAATGAGCAACTTAAAAGTATATCAATATGCCAAATGCGGCACATGCCGCAAAGCTGTAAAATGGCTTGAAGCGCAAGGACAACAGCTGGAGCTAATCCCCATTTTCGATACACCGCCATCAGAATCTGAACTAACAGAACTGATCCAAAAGAGCGGGCTCGAGGTGAAGAAGTTTTTTAATACGAGCGGGGAAGTATACAAAGAACAACAACTGAAGGACAAGCTGCCAGGGATGTCCGCTGATGAGCAGATTCGTTTGTTGGCTTCCAATGGTCGGCTGATCAAGCGTCCGATCGTTACGGATGGAGAAAAGGTCACAGTTGGTTTCAAGGAAGAAACGTACGAGCAGGAATGGAATAACGCATAAGTGTGCTGAATACCAGCCTTGAATTGTTCAAAATTCAGGGCTTTTTTGGCTGAACGATGGTTGGCGGAACTATGCTATAATGATAGAATTAGTTTCGTATTTTATATGCTCAGGATAGGAGAGAACAAATTCAAGTGAATCAACGTAATGAACCTACTTTGTTGCTGGTGGACGGTATGGCGGTGTTGTTCCGTGCTTTTTATGCGACATCTGCAAGCGGATATATCAGACGTACAAAGGCAGGATTGCCTACCAACGCAGTCTACGGATTTATCCGTTATTTCTGGGATGCGGTTCAGACTTTTGGGCCAAGTCATGTCGTATGTTGTTGGGATATGGGCGGTAAGACGTTCCGCGGTGAAGAATATGCAGCCTACAAAGGCAACCGGTCTGAAGCTCCAGATGACCTGATTCCCCAGTTTGCCCTGATTCGTGAAGTCATGGATAGCCTGGGTATTCCGAATATAGGTGCACAAGGATTCGAAGCCGACGATTGCATCGGGACGCTTGCTAAGTATTATACCGAAGAGACAGATATGAATGTTATGGTACTGACGGGTGACCACGACATGTTGCAACTGATCAATGACCGCACGAGTATCATTATTATGAAAAAAGGCCATGGCAACTACATGGTGTACAATCCTGAAACGCTCATGGCAGAGAAACAACTGACACCTCGTCAAGTCATTGACATGAAGGGTCTGATGGGAGATGCCAGCGACAATTATCCCGGAGTACGGGGAATTGGTGAGAAAACAGCGTTGAAGCTTGTACAGGAATACGGCTCCATTGAAGGGATTTTGAGCAACATGGATAAACTGACCCCTTCGGTGCGTAACAAGATTGAGAATGATCTGGACATGCTTCATCTGTCCCGCAAACTGGCAGAGATTCATTGTGCTGTTCCGGTTGCCTGTGCGCTGGATATCTGTGAATTGCGTCTTGATCCAGATATGGTGATGGACAAGTTTGAACAACTTGAGATGAAGAGCCTCGGCTCTTGGATGGGAGTGGCAATAGGGTGAGCAACAAGCAGAACGTACGAACAGGCAAAAAGTGGTGGACAGGGGCTATGGCCCTCGTCCTGGCCTTACCCGTAATTCTTTCGGGAGCAGTAAGTGCGCCGCAGACAGTGGATGCCAAAGCAGCAATTAGCACCAAAGTACAGAAAGTAAAAGCAGCAGGACGTAATTTTACCGTACAGACCGTTTCGATTCCGAAGGGAACACCGGTTACCGTGGGACTCGCGAAGAAGCAAGTTGGCCAGACGGCAACATTGCCATCAATTGTGAAAGCCTATGGTGCACAAGCAGCCATTAACGGAGCATTTTTTGAAGCATATAACGGAGCACCAGATCCATACGGCATGTTAATAGCAAATGGTAAGGTTATACATATTGGAAGATACGGAACATCCATCGGATTTAAGGAAGATGGCTCGGCGATTATGGATTCACTTCAGGTGAGTTTGACAGGTAAAGTAACGGATACAAAAGGCAAATCACGCAGTTGGTATGCGACATTTATTAATCGAACACCCTCTGCGAGTGCAAGCATTACGATGCTGTATACCCCTGAGCGTGGTGCCACAGTCGGGTTCAAAGGTGGTACTGCAGTAGTCATGGAGAATGGCATCGTGACCAAAAAAGTACCCAATACAAATGTAGCCATTCCTAAGAATGGCTCGGTACTGGTATTCACAGGCAACCAAAAGTCCTCTTCGGATCGTTTCACCGTTGGTTCAACCGTAGAAATGAATTACAGGTATACTAACGCAGCAGGTAAAGAGATTCCTTGGCAAGATGTGGTGACCGCTGTGGGAGCAGGTCCGCGTCTGGTGAAAGACGGTAAGGTAGCTGTAAATCCGACAAGCGAAGGTTTCAAGGATGCCAAGATTCTTAATGCTTCAGGAGCCAGAAGTGGTATCGCGATCATGGCGGACGGCTCCGTTATGCTGGCTACCGTTTCCGGAGCAACAATCAAGGAGTGGGCATCGGTGATGCAGAAGCTTGGTGCGAAGCAGGCCATGAATCTGGATGGTGGTGCATCCTCAGGCATGTATGCCGGGGGCAAAATGCTGACTTCACCAGGTCGACTTTTGAGTAATACACTCGTATTTGGCGGCTCTGTGCGTTAAAAGAAAGTGATTATGGGAGGTATGACTCAAATGACACTCACATCTGATCGAAAGTCAGGGGAGGGAAATACAGCTGTTCTGGCCATTAATGTAGGACTGCCGCAGCCGCTCCCTGGGCAGAAGCGTGAAGTGCTGAGCGGCATTGTGAAACATCCTGTATCCGACGCGGTTTTCCTGTCATTCACTGGAATGACGGGGGATGCGCAGGCGGATCTGGTGCATCATGGCGGCCCTGACAAGGCCGTTTGTGTATACGATTACAGTCGTTATCCGGTGCTCGAACAACTGATGGATCGCAAGCTGAATTGGGGAGCTTGTGGAGAAAATCTGACAGTTGAAGGCTGTGCCGAAGAAGACGTCCGGATTGGTGATGTGTATGAGTTGGGTGAAGCCACAGTGCAGGTCAGTCAGCCCAGACAACCTTGTTTCAAGCTGGGTGCGAGGTATGATTATAAGGAGCTGCCTGTTTATTTTCAGGAGAGTGGATATACCGGCTTTTACTTTCGTGTACTGCAAGAAGGTGAGGTAAGGTCTTCATCGATATTTCGACGGATCAGCACCGATCCTGCATCAATGACGGTTCTTGAAGCCAATCGAATTATGCATCAGGGAAAAGAAAATGTCGAGGGTATGGAGGCGTTGCTGGCCATTCCTGCGCTGTCAGACAGCTGGAGGCAAACGTTAATGAAACGATTGTCCAAGCTCGAGAACAAGTAGCGGGGTAATTATAGTGTCATCAAGTAAAGCAATCCGAATTCCTTTTTAAACTAACTTGGGAGTGTGACTAACATGACGATCTTAGGCGCAATTGAAGCAGGTGGAACCAAATTTGTATGTGGTATTGGCACAGAAAAAGGAGAAGTGCTGGAACGCGTAAGTTTTCCAACAACAACACCTGAAGAAACAATGGCTCAAGTGATTTCTTTTTTTGAAGGGAAAGGCATTGAAGCTTTGGGTGTAGGTTCATTCGGTCCAATTGATCCAATTGAAGGAAGCCCAACGTATGGTTATATCACAACAACACCAAAACCACATTGGGGACAGTATAACCTGATTGGCAAGCTCAAGGAGCATTTTGATGTACCGATGACATTTGATACGGATGTGAATGGTGCTGCACTTGGAGAAGCAACCTGGGGCGCTGCACAAGGTCTTGAGAGCTGTCTGTATATCACTGTGGGTACAGGTATTGGTGCAGGTGCTGTGGTTGGCGGTAAAATGGTCCATGGATTGTCTCATCCAGAGATGGGACATATCATTGTACGCAGACATCCGGAGGATACGTACGAAGGTTTCTGTCCGTATCATGGTGACTGTCTTGAAGGTCTTGCAGCTGGACCAGCCATTAACAAACGTTGGGAGCAACCGGCTTATGAGCTGCCTGCAGATCATAAAGCATGGGAGATTGAAGCACATTATCTGGCACATGCACTGATGAATTATGTTCTCATTCTCTCTCCACAGAAAATCGTAATGGGTGGCGGAGTAATGAAGCAGGAGCAACTGTTCCCGATGGTTCGTAGCAAACTGCAGGAGTTGCTGGCTGGATATGTTCAGCATCCGGCACTTCAATCCGAGATTGACCAGTATGTTGTTTCACCCGGACTGGGTGACAATGCGGGTCTATGTGGTTCGCTGGCGCTTGCCAAACTGGCATTGAATAAGTAGATCATTAAGGGATTGACGAATTTTACCATTGTGGTATGATATGGGCAACAGCATAGCACGGTTAATGAGGAAGCACCTCTCTTGCATGGATTTTGCAGGAGAGGTGTTTTTTGTGCTGCCTGTGGTAGCGTAACTAACCAGTATAGGCTGAAATGTTAAAGGGAGGGAACGGAAAATGGAAGTCATTTTCATGAACAGATTGTCCAGAATGTCAGATCAGAATGCAGAGTATGCACAGCTATGGATTGGGGAAGAGGAAGATAGCTGGCAGTTGGGATGGAGTCGCTACGAGGAAGGAGAGCGTGAGGACAGCATCTGGTATGAAGGGGCTTCTTGGGAGGAGCTGCTTCATATTTACCGTCATCAGCTTGCCATACAGATGAGTGAGGGGTACCGACCGCAGTTGCAGGGGTTATTTCATGAGAATGATGATCTGAAGTCACGGAGTTATGGTGGACAGCGGCTCCATTGTTACAGTGAGCTATACGGCAATGAACAGTTATATACGGATCTCTGCACATGGCGTAGGAAGAGAGCCGTATCTGACCGGAAGGCACCGTATTTTATTGCAACGAATCGTCTGCTGCGTTTGATCAGTGCCTTTGTTCCGCAATCGATGGATGAACTGATGCAACTGCCTGGCGTAGGGGAGAGCAAAGCGACTGACTATGGTGCGGAATGGATGGAGATTACGAACGGGTTGGAGCGTTCAACGACATTTCCGCTGGACTGGGTATACACGGCACTGAAGGAAGAAGAGTATGAGAGCTGGTTATACAAGCAGAGAGAGCAGAAGTACAAACAGGAACTTGATAAGTTCACCACGCGCAAGCAGGTGCTTGAAGGCATGAAGGAAGGGTATACGTTAGAGGAAATTGTTAATCGATCCGGATTATCCCGACGCGAGTTAATTGAGCTGTTGGAGGCACTGGATCACGAAGGTTATGACACCGATTGCCTTCTTGATGTGGAGCTTGCAGTGATGCCAGAGAACGAACAAGAGGCTGTATGGAGTGCTTATGAGGAGCTGGGAGATACGTTTCTGAAGCCAGTATTACATAAGGTGTATGGAGGAGAGAAGCCCGACGGAGGAAGTCTGGAGCAGGTCTATGAAAGACTGCGCATGATTCGGATCCGCTTTCGTCGGCACGCAGAGACAGAGAAGCAAGTTGGTTAAGCTTCGGAAATGAAAAAAAAGACGAGGCGTTTCTCCAAGAGGAGCGCGTCGTCTTTGTTATTTCATACGAGTTCATACCCAGTCTTTTTTGCGGAAAATGAAGAACATGCTCAGGCCCAGTGTAACCATCAGGCCAATCACAACAAAATAGCTGTATTTCCAGTTAAGCTCAGGCATATTCGTAAAGTTCATGCCGTATATACCGGTAATAACCGTCAGCGGCATGAAGACCGTGGTAATGGCGGTAAATACACGCATGATCTCATTCGCCCGGTTTGCTATACTGGATTGGTAGGCTTCTCGCAAGTTGCCCATCAGGTCGCGATAAGTCTCAAAGGTTTCCGATATTTTTACGGCATTCTCATAGATGTCACTGAAATACTTTTGCAGTTGATCATCGATGAGACGCAGATCTTTTTTGTTCAGGGTGTTGATGACCTCTTTCTGAGGTCCAAGGACTTTTTTCAGCCACAGAATCTCACTGCGCAGCCCGATGATTTCATTCAGATGTGACTTTTTGGTGTGCATCAGAATGTCTTCCTCAAGCTTCTCGATCCGTGCTTCAATTCGGTCACCTACGGTGAAATAATTATCAACAATCAAGTCAACGAGCAAATACAACAGACGATCCGGTGTACTGATTTCCTGTTCCCACAGGATTGGTTTCAGTGTACGCAATTCGCTGACCTTTTGCTTCGTAACACTAATAATGAAATGTCTGCCGAGGAACAAGTTCACCGCACGCAGAAAAATCTCTTCATCATCGAAACGGATGCTATTAATCACAATAAAATAATGGTTCTCATAAATTTCAATCTTCGGACGTTGTTCTTCGTCACTAAGACAGTCTTCCACAGCCAGATCATGCATCAAGAACAGCGGCTGAAGTACCGCCAAATCGTCTACATCTGCATCAATCCAGTAGAATCCTTCCGCTGGTGGAGTCAGCGCCTGCTGAATATCGTCCACCGGAATAAATACACCGTTGTTTACCAACCGGATTTTCATCGTTAATCTACTCCTTCTGCACCCGCCAACTTGGCGGATATTATCATTATGGGCGCAAAAAGAACAAATCAGCCGGTCGGCAGCGGAGCCTGGAGATCAGGGCTGCGTTCACTATATAATCAAACGGAAGTCACGTCCCGCTGCCGGCATGCTGATGTCAATTCTCTATGCAGTTTGTCGGAATTCGGCTGCCAGTCAGGCCTCGGGTCGCCATCCATTTAATATGTCACCTCTCACATAAGGGTTTATAACACCTTGTTTAGTATACCGCTGGTACAAGGTGCTTTCAAGCGCAAAAATGTGTCTATTTCGCGCCCTGAGGCAGTGTATGACAACGGATGATGAACGGTTCCGATTTGGACCGCAGACAGAGAACTGCAACTTGACGTGAGGGCATTAATGTAATAAAGTAGACGGTGAACCATATTAAATTACAATCTAATACAGCGAAATCTTATCAAGAGTAGGTGGAGGGACTGGCCCGATGAAACCCGGCAACCGGCGGTATACCGCACGGTGCTAATTCTTGCAGCGACCAAGTGTCAAGTGGCACTGTTGTAACTGAGAGATGAGAGAGGCGCATATCTATTTACATATGACCTTTCTCGAAATCCGAGGAAGGTCTTTGTCATATGCCCCGACTTCTCAGCAGTGATTTTCGCTAAGGAACTTGAGGTTGTTTGTAACGTTGGATGAAAGAGAAATTCAATGTTTTTACAAGCTCAAGGCAGTCAATCACTGTATTGATGTGAAGACATCAAGCCAGTGGCGGCTGCATCTATCTATGCACAAGGAGGAGTTAGACTTACCATGCCAATTAAAATTCCGGATACTCTACCAGCAAAAGAAGTACTTGAAGGAGAGAATATCTTCGTCATGGATGAAACTTCTGCATACCAGCAGGATATTCGTCCACTCCGTATCGCTATATTAAACCTGATGCCCACAAAGGAAACGACCGAAACACAATTGCTTCGTCTGGTGGGAAACACGCCTATTCAGGTGGATGTTGTTCTCGTACATCCCAAATCCCATACGTCGAAGAATACGTCGCAGGAGTATTTGGATCTGTTCTATAAAACCTTCGATGAAATTGAGCACCGCCGTTTCGATGGCATGATTATTACGGGTGCCCCGGTGGAACAGATGGATTTCGAAGACGTGAACTATTGGAATGAAATCCAAGAGATCTTCGAATGGACCAAAACCAATGTGACTTCAACCCTCCACATATGTTGGGCTTCCCAGGCAGGTTTATACCATCATTTTAACGTACCCAAGGTTGCACTTGATGAAAAGTGTTTTGGCGTTTTCCCACATACCATCAATAAACCACATGTTCCGTTGTTGCGTGGATTTGATGAAGTATTCAACGTTCCACATTCCCGTCATACGGAAGTGAGACGCGAAGATATTGAAAAGAATGAGAATTTAGAGATTTTGGCTGAATCCGAGGAAGCGGGTATCTTCCTGGTTGCTACCAAAGATGGCAAACAAATTTTTGCCACAGGACATGCCGAGTATGACCCGTTCTCATTAAAGTGGGAGTATGATCGGGATGCAGCTAAAGGGTTGGATATCGCATTGCCTAGACATTATTATCCGAATGACGATCCTTCACGTGTGCCACCCGCCACTTGGCGCGCTCATGCCAACTTATTATTCTCTAACTGGCTCAATTACTATGTGTATCAAGAAACACCTTACGATATTGGCCCGCAAATCTAATCGAGATTACAGGAGGATGCAGCAATGGAAGACAACAACAAGTTGAAAATCGAAAGCCGCTTAGCACAAATTGGATCCATCAATGAACCGGTAACAGGCGCCATTAACTTTCCGATCTATCAATCCACTGCGTTTCGTCACCCGAAGCTTGGACAAAGCACGGGGTTTGATTATATTCGTACAACTAATCCAACCCGTAAAGTGTTGGAAGAAGCGGCTGCAGCGCTGGAGTCCGGTGATGCAGGGTTTGCCTGTAGCTCGGGTATGGCCGCCCTGCAAACGATTTTTGCCATGTTTGGTCAAGGCGATCATCTGATTGTATCGCTGGATCTGTATGGCGGAACCTATCGTCTGCTTGAACGCATTTTGTCCCGTTTCGGTGTAACCGCAAGTTATGTGGACACGAATGACCTTGCAGCACTGGAGAAGGTTCGTCAGCCGAATACCAAAGCTGTATTCATTGAGACACCAACCAATCCACTGATGATGATCACAGATGTGGAAGCCGTTGCTTCCTGGGCGAAAAGTTACAACCTGTTGACCATTGTTGACAACACGTTGTTGACTCCATTTTTCCAACGTCCGATTGAACTGGGTGCCGATATCATCATTCATAGCGCTACCAAATATCTGGGCGGACACAATGATGTGCTGGCCGGACTAATTATAACCAAGGGTGAGGCATTATCTGCAGAGATGGCGTTCCTGCATAATTCCATTGGAGCCGTATTGTCTCCAAGTGACTCCTACCAGTTGATGAAAGGTATGAAAACGCTGGCTCTTCGCATGGAGCGTCATGAATACAATGCGCTTACCATTGCGAAATACTTGCTTGAGCATCCAGCGGTGGGTGAAGTGTATCATCCAGGCCTGTCCGATCATCCGGGGTATGAGGTGCAGAATAAACAATCCACCGGTAACACAGGTATCTTCTCTTTTAAAGTGAAGGATGCACGTTACGTTGAACCATTGCTACGTCATATCAAACTGATTGCTTTTGCCGAAAGTCTCGGTGGAGTGGAATCACTCATGACCTACCCAGCGGTACAAACGCATGCGGATATTCCGCTTGAAATTCGTGATGCCGTAGGTGTGGATGACCGACTGCTCCGGTTCTCCGTAGGCATTGAACATGCAGATGATCTGATTGCAGATCTTGGCAATGCTCTGACAGCTGCACAACAGGAAGTCGAAGGAGGCGTGCACTCATGAGTGAGTCCAACAACAAGCAGAATTCTGAATTAAAATTTGATACCAAATTGCTTCATTTTGGTGATGAAATCGACAAAACAACTGGAGCCTCCAGTGTACCAATCTATCAAGCCTCTACCTTCCATCATTTTGATATCTTTAATCCGCCTCAACATGATTACAGTCGTTCGGGTAATCCGACACGTCAGGCTTTGGAAGATTACATCACACTGCTGGAGGGCGGAGCACGAGGATTCGCCTATTCATCGGGAATGGCTGCGATCTCCAGCGTGTTCATGATGTTCTCCGCAGGAGATCACATGATTGTAACGGAAGATGTATATGGAGGTACGTATCGGTTGCTTACTTCCATATTAAGCCGTATGCAGATTGAGACGACCTTTGTAGACATGACCAATATAGATGAAGTAAAAGCGGCACTCAAGCCGAACACTAAGGCAGTTTATATGGAAACACCGTCCAACCCAACCCTGCGTATTACGGATATCGCTGCCGTAACTGACTGGTCGAAGGAACATGATCTGATCACAATTCTGGATAACACCTTTATGACACCGTACTATCAGCGTCCAATTGAGCTTGGTGTGGATATCGTCGTACATAGTGCTACCAAGTTCCTCGGGGGGCATAGTGATGTGTTGGCAGGTTTAGCAGTTGCTCGCACGGAATCACTTGGCGTACAACTGAAACAGCTGCAAAATGGACTCGGAACTGTACTCGGGGCACAAGAATCCTGGCTTTTGATGCGCGGGATGAAAACCTTGGGGGCTCGTATGGCTCATAGTGAACGGAGCACAGCCAGACTTGCGGCATGGCTTAATGAGCGCAGTGATATTACCGCTGTCTTTTATCCTGGACTGGAGGACCATCCGGGCCGCGAGGCACATGAGCGCCAGTCAACAGGATATGGAGCTGTCGTTTCATTTGACGTCGGTTCAGGAGATCGGGCAAAAGCGGTTCTTAACCGGGTGAAGCTACCCATTGTTGCTGTAAGCTTGGGAGCTGTGGAGAGTATTCTGTCCTACCCAGCGATGATGTCTCATGCGGCAATGCCTGCTGAGGTTCGCCATGACCGTGGAATTACAGATGGATTGCTGCGTTTCTCGGTAGGTCTGGAAGATATTGAAGATCTGATTGTAGATTTGGAACAAGCACTTCAGGAATCTTAGCAAATGTGAGTGCCTAAATACGCCTATCCGTATCACTTAAGTTCGAATCAATTCCATTCCATATGTAAAAATTTTTACTTATTTTTAAAGCACCTGTACATAAGGTGCTTTTTTTCACATGTAACCTGTGTTACGATATGTGGAGTACAGAAATGCGATGTTGCCACCAGAACTTGCTTCTTTTGAACAAGTTGGGACGGATCGTTATATAATTTCTCTTCATGAGGGAGGCTTTTTTACGATGAGTACGGTAGACCGTATCTTAGATAAAGCCCTTCGGGGCGAACGTTTGGACTTGGAAGACACGATTCAATTATTTGAATCCAATGAAGTGGACAAAATCGGGGCAGCTGCTAATGTCGTTATGAAACGTATGCACCCTGAACCATACAGAACATTTGTAATTGGGCGTAACGTCAACTACACGAACGTGTGTGATGTGTACTGCCGTTTTTGTGCTTTCTACCGCAGACCTGGTTCAGATGAAGGTTATGTACTTCCAGATGAAGTTATTTTCCAGAAAATTCAGGAAACGGAAGATGTGAATGGTACCGAGATTTTGATGCAAGGTGGAACGAATCCAAACTTGCCTTTCAGCTATTACACAGACATGTTGAAAGCCATCAAAGAGCGGTTCCCGAACATCACGATGCACTCTTTCTCCCCAGCTGAGATTATGAAAATGGTTGAAGTATCCGATGGTCTTACATTGGAAGAAGTTGTTCGTGCCATTCACGAAGCTGGACTGGATTCCTTGCCTGGCGGCGGTGCTGAAATTCTAGATGACCGCACACGCCGGAAGATCAGCCGCTTGAAAGGTTCATGGCGGGATTGGATGGACGTTATGCAAACTGCACACCGCATCGGTATGAACACCACAGCAACGATGGTTATCGGCCTTGGTGAATCGATGGAAGAGCGTGCATTGCACTTGCTCCGTGTACGTGAAGCGCAGGACGAATGTATTGCGAACAAGTATGATTCCGAAGGTTTCCTGGCATTCATTCCGTGGACTTTCCAGCCAGACAATACAAACCTTAAGCTGGAGCGTCAGACGCCGGAAGAGTACTTGAAGACTGTAGCCATCAGCCGACTGGTGCTTGATAATATCAAGAACATTCAATCCTCTTGGGTAACCATGGGTCCTGAGATTGGTAAAAAGTCGCTTGAATTTGGCTGTAATGACTTTGGTAGCACGATGATTGAAGAGAACGTTGTATCTGCTGCTGGTGCAACTTACAAAGTGAACATTGAATCCATTTTGCGTTTGATTCGAGAGGCCGGTTATATTCCGGCACAACGTAACACCCGTTACGACATCTTGCGCATGTTCGATGAAGAGAATACCGTGACTGAAGATTTCGTAATGCAGAACTAATTAATATTTTAAATACAATTTTCATAAATGCTGATCGCTAGATAAGTATTTATGAAGCCAAGCCCGCTGACTACTCCGTATGGAGAGACGGCGGGCTTTTTGATTTTTTCTGGAGATTGAGGTCATCAAACAGTACATGTTACGCAAATGCCGATATTTTATAATGAAATTGAACTGTTACAATGAAAGGGAACTTGTGTAGTCAGACATGCAGGAAGGGGCAAACCAATGAAGAGAAGAATACTTGGAAAGACAGAACTGGACGTACCTGTATTAAGCTTTGGAGCATCCTCCCTCGGTTCTGTATTTCGTGACATTGACCGGGAGGAAGGGATTCGCACTGTACATGCAGCCGTAGATGCGGGGATGAACTACATAGACGTTTCACCTTACTACGGGCTGACCAAGGCAGAGACGGTATTAGGTGAAGCTATCCGTAGCTTGCCGCGCAGTTCTTATATTCTATCAACCAAAGCAGGACGTTATGGGGAAGATCAGTTTGATTTTTCACGTAAGCGTATTCAGGATAGTGTACAAGAGAGCCTTAAGCGGTTGCATACCGATTATATTGATATTTTGTTCCTGCATGATATTGAATTTGTGCCAGCAGAGATTATTATCGAAGAAGCTTTTCCGACATTGCTGCGACTGAAAGAGCAGGGAGTTATTCGTCATGCCGGGATTTGCGGTTTGCCCTTGCCGTTGTTCGAGAAGGTTCTGCCACAGATCAATGCGGATGCGATCATCTCGTATTGTCATTATTCTTTGAATGATACCTCATTGTTATCGTTATTGCCGCTATTGGAAAAAGAAGAAATTGGCCTCGTCAATGCTTCGCCTCTTTCTATGGGCTTGTTAAGTACCCGAGGTGCTCCTGCCTGGCATCCGGCAGATGAACAGGTGAAAGAGCTCTGCCTGAAAGCTGCCCGCTTCTGTGCAGAACAAGGGAGTGACATTGCCAAGCTGGCCGTGCAATTCTCTACGGCGAATGAACGGATTCCAACAACACTGGTGAGCAGTGCCAACCAGCGCAATATCGTCAATAACGCAGCCTGGATAGAGGAGCCGATAGATCAAGGTTTGCTTGATGAAGTGCTGCGCATTTTGGCTCCATTGCATAACGAGACGTGGTCCAGTGGACGTCCTGAATATAATGCGGAGCATAACAACATGACACCAGAATCATCCAAGGGGGAACAATGATGAGAGCCATTGTGTGTGAAGAAATAGACCGTTTGGAGCTACAAGACCTGCCTCAACCGGAACGGGCAGAAGGGGAGGCGTTGGTTGCCATTCGACGGATTGGGATCTGTGGAACGGATCTGCATGCGTACAAAGGCAATCAGCCATTCTTTACCTATCCTCGCGTACTGGGTCATGAACTGGCGGGTGTTATTGAAGAGATCGGTCCGAACGATGCAGGGTTACGGCCAGGGGATCAGGTAAGCATTATTCCATATCTGCATTGCGGTCATTGTATTGCATGTCGCAGTGGAAAAACCAATTGTTGTGTGTCCATGCAAGTCACGGGTGTGCATGTAGACGGAGGCATGAGAGAAAGAATCAGCGTGCCTGTCTCACATCTGCTCTCAGCAGAAGGCTTGACACTGGATGAGACAGCAATGGTAGAGCCATTAAGCATTGGAGCCCATGCCGTCAGAAGAGCCGGAATCAAGCCTGGTGAGCATGTGGTTGTGATTGGAGCTGGCCCAATTGGGCTTGGCGTGATGGCATTCGCGAAACAGGCAGGTGCCCGTGTTATTGCCGTTGACCGTAACCTGGACAGGCTGGAGCTTAGCCGGACTTGGGCTGGAGCGGATGACCTGGTACAGGCCAATGAACATACTGTACAACAAGTGGCTGAAATTACGGGGGGCGACTATGCTACAGCTGTCTTCGATGCAACCGGTAATGTGAATTCCATGAATGAGGCCATTCAATATGTGGCGCATAGTGGTCAACTCATTTTCGTGGGACTTGTGAAAGCGGATATTACCTTTCATGATCCCGAATTTCACAAGCGGGAGATGAGCATCCTTGGCAGCCGAAACGCAACCCGTGAAGATTTTGAACAGGTCCTGTCAACCTTGCGTCAGAAGAAATTAAGTATGGATGGTTATATCACACACCGCGTGGAATTTGATGAGTTACCTACTGCAATAGACCAATGGCTATTGCCAGATTCATATGTAGTCAAAGCCATCGTTGAGCTATAATAACAAGTAATTATAATAACAGAAAAAAACGCTCTCTGACCTTGTTGGACAATACTGTCCATCCATAGGGGAAGAGAGCGTTTTTTTTATTTTTCCGGATTCGTCACAATGCCCGCATGTGGATCAATATGACGCACAATGGACTTCAACCAGACCATCTCCAGAACATGTACCTCATAATAAAGTGCACCTGGGATCTGCCTGATCCATCCTTCCGCCATCGCGAGTTGTGTTGAGTCAGAAGTGGCTTTCAGCGTTCCAGGTTCACGGCGCAGCCGTTTGCGTATAGCTTTTTCAACTTGAGAGCTTTGTGTGGTCAAAATGCATACTTTGCGTTTGGAAGAGAAGCCCCTGAACGCAATGTACACCATTTCATAAGCAATAAGGTAGGCGATTACGGAATACATCGCTTGGTCCCAGCCAAAGACAACACCAGCGGCTGTCAGTATCAACAAGTTAAGCAGCATGATTATTTTTTCGATAAGCATCCGTTTTCCGCTAAATACACGTTCAGGTGGGCGGGAAGACGGATCACCGATTTCCAGCGTATCCAGTGTCCCACCGTACCGCACGACGAGCCCGATTCCAAGTCCGAGACATAATCCGCCAAACATGGCGGCAGCCAGCGGGTGCTCTACAAGTGGCGGCATGGGATGAAGCACAATGGCACCGATCGAAAAGACAACCAGACCCAGAACAGTAACCAGTACAAATTTCTTCTGCACAATCTTATAGGACAGAAATATGAACGGAACATTGAATAAAAATAGGAATAATCCAATCCTCATTTCGGTCCAGTGGGCGAACAGGGAGGAAATGCCTGTAATGCCTCCAATAATGATCTTATTGGGGTGTAAAAACAATTCAAGTCCCACGGAGGCCAGAATTCCACCCACAATCACAAGCAGCAGGTTTAACCAGCGACGGGTGGACGATATTCTGGTCTTGGCGGTGGTTGGCACCGGATTAGCCGATATCAGAGGTGCTTTCATAGGTCATCCTCCTTTTTGCGGCTGTCGAACCATTCTCCCTGGTTAGTCACAGAAAGATCGGCGTAGAGCCGCGAAGTACGATCGTATGTCTGTTCTGCACAGACATAGGGATTATCCTTCTTTCTGCAGAACCTTCGGTTCTTCTTTCTTTTTCCGATGATCTTTGAACTTGAATATTTTATCCAATAAACGGAATACATGTTTGGACTCTTTAGTTAATAATGGACCTAGAATGGCCAGAATTAGGACATACAGTGCGGCAAACGGTTGAATCATTGGCAGCAGTCCTCCCGCTTTACCCATGTTGGCCAAGATGATGGAAAATTCACCCCTTGACACAATGGTTAATCCAATATTGGCCGATGCTTTGGGCGATAGTCCTGCACTGCGTCCGGCCATCATGCCTGCCAGGAAGTTACCGAACAATGTAATAACAACTGCAATCAGAGCTAACCATACGGCTTCGCCCCCCAGAGACAACGGATCAATGGACAGTCCGAAGCTGAAGAAGAAGATTGCTCCGAAGAAGTCACGGAACGGCAGAATCAAGTGCTCAATCCGTTTCGCGTGTTCTGTTTCAGCAAGCACCAGTCCAACCAGTAATGCACCGATCGCTTCGGCAACATGAATAGTTTCAGAGAAGCCGGCTACCAGGAACAAGGCTCCAAATACAACGAGAGAGAATAGCTCATTCGATCGGATTTTAAGCAATTTGTTTAGTAGCGGTGTTGCTTTGCGTCCAAGGATAATCACGATAAGCATGAATCCGAGGGCAATAAGTGCGGACATGATGACGCCTCCGATGGAGGATGAATCACTAAGCACAAGTCCGGACAAGATCGAGATATATACAGCGAGGAATACATCTTCGAACATGATAATACCCAATATCATCTCTGTTTCCGGATTGGCTGTTCGTTTCAAATCAACGAGTACCTTGGCCACGATGGCACTGGAAGAGATGGTAGTTATACCTGCGATAATAAGTGCTTCTGCAACTGGGAAACCGGACATAAAACCGAATATTAATCCCAGAGTAAAGTTAATTCCGATATAGATCGAGCCGCCAACTGCAATAGAGCGACCCGATTTAATTAAACGACCTACCGAGAATTCAAGTCCAAGGTAGAAGAGAAGGAACAGAATACCGATCCGACCCATGAAATCAATAAAAGGCTGACTTTCAATGAAGCGGAAGTCCAGATGCCAGATTTTCATGGCATGTGGTCCAACGGCCATCCCGATCAGAATATAGAACGGAACGACCGAAAATCTTAGTTTTGCCGATAAAAGGCCGGCTGCCGCAATGAGCACAAGGGCCAGACCTACTTCGAATATCAGATGATCCATCTATTTACCCCCTTCCAGTCAGGAGGAGGGATTTAAACAGTTTCTGCTGATTGCGTTCGCCAACGGCTACTACCGTGGATTCTGCACTGATAACTACCTCCGGACCTGGGCTGATATGTTTTTTGTGATTTTTCTCTACAACGGCAATAACCGTCGCCCCAGAGTTCTGACGTACGTCCAGTTCACCGATGGATTTGCCGATACATCCGAAGGATGCTTCGATTTTGTACCACTCGATAATCAGGTCGTCAAACGTTACTTCAATATTTTCAAGCTGCTTTGGTTTGTAAGTTAATCCACCAACAATAGCAGCAATTTGTCGTGCTTCGTAATCGTCAAGTGTGATCATCGAGATGCTTTGATCGGGATCATCATACTCGAAGTGGTACATTTCCCGGCGACCGTCATCGTGAATAATAATGACAATTTTATCACCGCTGCTTGTTTCAATCTGAAATTTTTTACCAATTCCCGGCAAGTCTGTTTCGCGTACATCCATGGATTGTTGCCTCCTTATAATTAGGGGCTGGCCACAGAAGACAGGCTTATTTCCCGAAAATGAATAATCTGCTGCTCAAAGGAACATCAAAAGATGCGGGTAAACAGAGCCAGAAATTCCTGACACAGCCATATGATTTGAATTTGTCGGTGTGGGTACAACAAAAATAGATACTGTCATTAACATTGGTTTATCTAACGTGTGCAATAAGGGTTATAAGTTATGCACAAGCGCACCGTCTTAAATACAGAGGTGTCTCCATGCAAAGCAACCTGTAAATACGTCGTAACGGCTAGTGAAGAGCGTTTACGTATTTTGGTGCTGTAGGGGTGAGGGATACATACATGCTGGTAAACTTAATAGGTAGCAGAAATAATCTGCGTTTAAACAGACAATACCACGGTTTAAAGGACAGACCCGTTGTAGGTATTCGCAGCATCAATAACAATGCGAGGACAAGAAAGACAGGCTTATTATGCGTAACCGCAATCAGCTTGGACATGACTTGTGGGTATTTGCGAATAACAGGTTTCTGCTGGGATTCGGGTATTTGTAACAGCACTTCCTTGTTGGAAGTTGCGTCAACAGACACCCCAACGGCAGATTCGGACTGCATCGGAATAGGGAAGCACAAGGCTTGGAAAACGCACAAAATGATAATGATCGTGTAGTGGAGTATTCTAGGTTGTTGTCTCATTTTGGCTTCCCTCCTTTTCCGTGAAACATACTGTTATTAAAATAATAACACATTTTTGTCTTAACTCCAAACCTCTTCATAATATACTGAGAAATCATGACACGCTTTCCATCAATCCGCTTCGTATATCCCCATCGGCCTTGCCATATACTTTGAACAGGAAGGAAAGGAGTGATTCTTGTGGAACTGTTTGCTGTATGGACCGATGTATCGGGGCAAGAGGAAGCTGATCAATTTTATCGTTGTGTCAAGGAAAAAACCAAAGGTTTACATATAAGTAAAAGAGGATTTCGGCTCACCTTCAAACATAATGATGGAAGAGCAACCTGGGTGTGCAGAGGGAATGAGAATCACGAAGACTTCCAGCAATGGCTTCCCCGGATCAGTGATCTGCTCTCCCTTGGACTCGCCGACTTCATTATGGAGACACAAGAACGGAACATGGTGGAGGATATGATCGCCAAGGCATGTTCTGTCATGGATGAGCATGAGGTGGAGAAGGTTAACCGCATCTGCATGCCACTTCTATTAAATGGTGATCTGGATCAGCCCGGACTTCGGGAGCGCCGCCGTACTACATTGGCCAGTGGACTACGGCAGGATTTGGAGGATGTTCACTTTTTTCACCTTGAAGGCATTATCAACTTCCGCATACGGCCATATAAGCAGGAGCTTCAGGAATTGGTGGAGTATGCGCTGGATGAGTTCTGGATGGATCGGCAGTATGAAGAGTTTATGGGGCTGTTAAAATATTTTGTATTTTTTCAAGAAGCCAAAGTACCTCTGGTTCATCTTGTACACAAGGGAATGCATGAATTTCAGGTCCTGGATGCTGGACTTAATCTGTTACCCGTACAAAAGGATGAACAGGTTGTTGTGGAAATGCCGGGTCTGGAACTGGAGATGGATATTGAAGATATGATTGTAAGTACACTCATCTCGATCTCTCCTGAGAAAGTTATGCTGCATACGCGTACCCCGGATCTGCCGATCATCTCGACCATATGCCAGATCTTTGAAGACAAGGTGCAAATATGCCATCATTGCCCGGAATGTGAAGTGCTGCGTTCAGGATTGTTGACAGGTCTTGACGCAAGTGATCTCGGCAATTATAATAACTGTTGATCCATGATTTTTTCATGTGAACTATTGAACCAAAAGCGTTGACAAAGACAACGACCACACGCAAGATCGGTGCAGAGAGAGGAACCTAGGCTGAAATTTCCTCCGGATATCACGTATGGTTTACCCCTTTGTAGCTGCAATTTTGAAAGTGGAGTTAGAACATCGCCTTTATTGGGGATTATCCGCGAGTAAGGATCTGCCGGGTCATGCCCGTTATCGTCATGCCAATGAGGGCTGTGTCTCCGAATAGGATGAATCAGCTGAATTAGGGTGGAACCACGAGTATATATCACTCGTCCCTTTGCCGGGACGGGTGTTTTTTGCGTTCCTTTGCAAAATGATTGGAATAGCATTAGATAATCAATCCATGAACATTAGGACATGAAGGTTACATTAACAGGAGGAATGAGACAAATGGCAGTTAACATTAAATTACCGGATGGTTCGGTACGAGAGTACGCGGATGGCAGCACCATTGAGGACGTAGCCGCTTCGATTAGCAGCGGATTGCGCAAAAATGCCGTAGCCGGCAAGCTGGATGGTATCGTGGTGGACTTGTCCACAACACTTCATGAAGGAGCATTGGTGGAGATCGTAACTTTGGATTCACCAGAAGGACTTGAAGTGATGCGTCATAGTACAGCTCACTTGATGGCTCAAGCAGTGAAACGTTTATATGGTAACCAAGAGGTACGCCTCGGTATTGGCCCTGTCATCGAAGATGGTTTCTACTATGATATGGACCTCGAACACCCACTCAACCCTGAAGATCTGCAAAAGATCGAGAAGGAAATGGAACGTATTGTGAACGAGAACTTGCCAATTGTACGTAAGGAAGTTAGCCGTGAGGACGCGATCAAAACGTTCGAAGCAGTGGGCGATCCTTACAAGCTTGAGTTGATTCGTGACTTGCCAGAAGACAGCGTGATTACGATTTATGAGCAAGGTGAATTCTTCGACTTGTGTCGTGGTCCTCACGTGCCATCGACTAGCAAAATCAAAGTGTTCAAACTGATGAATGTCGCGGGTGCTTACTGGCGTGGAGATAGCAAAAACAAAATGCTTCAACGTATCTATGGTACGGCTTTTGTGAAAAAAGCACAGCTGGACGAGCATTTGCACTTCCTTGAAGAAGCTCGCAAACGGGATCACCGCAAGCTGGGTAAAGAGCTCGAAATATTCACATTCTCCCAACTGGTTGGTCAAGGTCTACCAATCTGGTTGCCTAACGGTGCGAAGCTGCGCCGTACGCTGGAGCGTTATATTGTGGATCTGGAAGAAAGCCTTGGATACCAGCATGTATACACACCGGTTCTGGGTAACGTGGAATTGTACAAAACATCTGGACACTGGGAGCACTACCAGGAAGATATGTTCCCGAAAATGGTTATGGATAACGAGGAACTCGTTCTCCGTCCAATGAACTGTCCTCACCATATGATGGTGTACAAGTCCAGCATGCACAGCTACCGTGATCTGCCAATCCGTATTGCGGAGCTTGGCATGATGCATCGTTATGAAATGTCAGGAGCGTTAACAGGTCTGCACCGTGTACGTGCAATGACACTGAATGACTCACACATTTTTGCACGCCCGGATCAGATCAAAGAAGAGTTCGCTCGTGTTATCGAGTTGATTCAAACCGTGTACAAGGATTTTGGTATCAACGAATATCGTTTCCGTCTGTCCTATCGCGATCCGAAGGATACCGAGAAGTACTTCCAGAACGACGAGATGTGGGAGATGTCCCAACGCATGCTGCGTGAAGTTGTGGAAGAGCTTGACCTTCCATTCTATGAAGCAGAAGGTGAAGCGGCGTTCTATGGTCCGAAGCTGGATGTGCAGATCAAAACAGCACTGGGCAAAGAAGAGACACTGTCTACAGTTCAACTGGACTTCCTGTTGCCTGAGCGCTTTGAACTTGAATATGTAGGAGATGACGGACAGAAACATCGTCCGGTCGTTATTCACCGCGGTGTAATTAGTACGATGGAACGTTTCACAGCATTCTTGCTAGAGAACTTCGCAGGAGCTTTCCCGCTGTGGTTGTCTCCGGTTCAGGCAAAAGTGATCCCGGTATCCGGAAACTTCGACGATTATGCGCGTGAAGTGGAAGCGAAGCTAAAACGTGCGGGAATCTCTGCTGAAGCTGATCTGCGGAATGAGAAGCTCGGGTATAAAATCCGTGAGGCGCAGCTTGAGAAAATGCCTTATATGTTTGTTGTCGGTGAGAATGAGCGTAATGCAGAAGCGGTATCCGTGCGTAAGCGTGGAGAAGGCGATCTGGGCATGAAACCGGTCGATGAAATTATCGCTCAGTTGAAAGAGGAAATTGCAACACGTTTGGTGTAAATGAACCATTCAACGATTGACTGATCAGCTCGTTAATTTCATAGCAGAATCACTATGACGCCTGAATAACTTGGGAATTCCCTTGTTGTTCAGGCGTTTTTTCGTCGTTTTCAATTTTGAAAAGTATAGATTAATTGCTTTTTGGAAAACCTTTGCAGTGAGGGGGAGGTTGTACAATGAAAAAGCAATTCTCAATTCAAAAGAAAACGATACGGTGTTTACTGGTTGGTTGTGTAATGTTCGCCGGAATGATGATTAGCCTGAATCAGGCGGATGCTTATACATTTGAAGAGGAAAGTGCAGTACTGCATGTCGAAAATCGGAGCAGTGAGACTTCGCTTGAGAGTTCGAGCAAGCCTGATCAAGAATTTCCGAAACAGGCCAGCCATCTATACAGCGATGAGGCCCAGCTGACAACCATGGTATACATGGCTTTACTGTGGTCACCACAACCGATGGTCATTCCAAGGCCTGAGCTTCCAGATAAAGAAGTGGGTAATCCATCTATGCCTGTGCTGGCCCCACGTTCAGAACAGGTACTGGGTACACAGAAGGTGACAGCAACGGGATATACGGCAGGTGTAGAGTCTACAGGAAAAGGCCCTAAACATCCACAATACGGAATTACGTATTCCGGTGTAAAAGTACGCCGTGATAAAGAAACCGTCTCCACGATTGCAGCTGATCCGAAGTTGTTTCCAATGGGCTCCATTCTGTATATTCCAGGCTATGGATACGGGATTGTTGCAGATACCGGTTCGGCGATCAAAGGCAATAAAATTGATCTGTATTTCCCGACAACCAAGCAAGTGTACAAGGAGTGGGGCAAAAAGGATGTGGAGGTACAGGTGATCAGGCAAGGCGCTGGAAAGTGTACAGAAAAGATGCTCAGCGATTTGGCCGATGCGATCAATGTGTACAAATCTGTACCGGACTCTTGGCTGGACAAGGCCATTTAAATTCACATGTGAACATGAATAACAGAAGTGCTCTCTCCACATAATACTGACTGGGGACGAACCCCGCGGTGCAGCAATGCATCGTAAATATGAAGAGAGAGGTGATTCGTTGTGGCTAAAAAATCACAAGGGTACCAAACGCCGAACGAGAAGTACAATGCAGAGTTTGGAGAAGAGAATGCAGCAGCTAAAGTGAAGCAATCCGCTCAAAACAAAGTTCAAGATAATTTCCAAACACCTGATGAAAAATTCAATGCCGAGTTCGGTGTTGAAAACACAGGCCAAACTGGCCAAGGTCAAGGCAAAGCAGGAAAATTGAAAAAATAAATGAAGATTCATTAACCAAATGATGATTCGGCACCCTGGAGCAGCAGCTCCGGGGTGTTTTACATATGAGCGTTTTTTACATAAAAATCCTCCCAACTCAGTCTTGAGACCGAGATGACTTCCACCTGCCGCCGCTGTTCTCATTGTCCTGTCTGAGTTACACTGGATACATAATACAGACGAAGGAGACATGATCGATGAAACGATCTACGCGTGACCGCTGGTGGGTTGGCATACCTCTTATTGCTATTGGTGCTATGATCTTGTTCAGACAATTGGGATATGACATTGATGTAGGATATATTTTCAGAACATATTGGCCGTTATTTCTAATCTGGTGGGGGGTCAAAGGAATCTCCGAGATTCGTCGCAACGGGGGTTACGCTTTTATTGGACCAGCAATTGTACTGGCGATCGGTGGTTACTTTCTTGCCCGTAACCTGGGATGGATTGATTACTCCATGGGGGAGTTCATCCGTTATCTGATCCCGGTTATGCTGATTGGCGGAGGATTATTTGTACTGATCGGGCCACGACGTCGTGATCGGAAACATCATGACAAGGTGCAGCCACCTCCAGCACCGGAGCAACCATATAAACCGTTGTCTCCTGAGGATCTGGAGATGCCATCGTCGTTTGACGAACAGTTCGAGAAAACCTTTGGCAAACCGAAACAGGAACAGAAGAACGAATCATATGGCCCTCATTTCACAGGATCAACAGATTCATCATCACAAGGTCAACATTATAAGAAGAAATATCAATCGTATACCTCAAGTGATACTGGATATGAAGAACATTACGATGATGGCTACGGGAATGGTTATGGGGGTTATGGCAGTGGCAATACCATTAATAAATCAGCGTTCATTGGGGATTTGTATATGGGACAGGAAGTGTTTTCGTTGAAACCGATGAACATCTCGGCTTTTATCGGAGATACCGTAATTGATTTGACCAAAGCACAGATTCCATACGGTGAGACGAAGATTGTCATTTCCTCATTTATCGGTGATGTGAAAGTATTTGTTCCAGAAGATATGGACCTGGGTGTGACGGTGACGACGAATTCATTCATTGGAGACATGTCATTGTTGAATCAGAAACGCGGCGGATTCCTGAGTAGTGCCCAGGCTGAAACTGCCCATTATCGTGAAGCAAGCAAAAAGGTGCGGATTATTGTAAGTGTGTTTATCGGAGACGTCAAAGTTAATAAGGTGGGTTAATGCATGATTCGAACAATTCTCAAGGCTAATAAGTGGGAACTGATGATGTACTTTGCGCTAACTGGTCTGATTACGCTGGGCGGATTCTATCTATTATATGGAGAGGTATTGATGGGGGCTGGTCGTCAACGGGCATGGACCTATGTCGCCGTTGTTGTGCTGGCCACCGTTATCACCGGATATATCGCTGCATTACGACTTCAGCGCAAGATCGACCTGCTCGATCTTAACATGTTAAAAGTGTCCAAGGGTAATCTGGCGGTGCGCATGCCTGAAGCGGATGACGCTTCGTTCGGTCGTGTATATCAGGAGTTCAATGTCATGATGGATTCGATTGAGAAAAAGATGAGACTGCTTCAGCGTCTCGGTGAGCAGGAAGTGATTGAGAAGGAGCAAGCCTCGGAGCGTGCTGTGCTTGAAGAGCGCAAACGAATGGCACGGGATCTCCATGACACGGTTAGCCAGCAGCTGTTTGCCATGCATATGTCGGCTTCGTCCTTACCACGTCTGCTGGAGATGAATCCGGAACATGGCAATAAAGTACTGGACCAGTTAATTCAGATGTCACATATTGCGCAGCGACAGATGCGAGGACTTATTGCCCAACTTCGACCGGTGGAGCTGGAAGGGCGTGATCTCACCGCGGCACTGGATAGCTGGTTTCCTGATTATTGCAGGCAGAATGGTCTTAAAGGTGTGAAAGAGCTGGAACTGGATGGCGGAATCTCGGATGCCATTGAGCACCAGCTGTTTCTTGTTATTCAGGAGGCGGTTGCCAATGTCGTGAAGCATGCAGAGGCAGGGGTGGTCAGTCTGTCCATACGGGAGAGTGAACATCAGATTAGCATGAGCATCAGCGATGATGGTCAGGGATTTTTGCATCAAGCCGAGCGTCCGGGTTCATATGGGTTATCTACCATGCGTGAACGGGCCGAGAAGCTTGGGGGGCAAGTTCAGATTATATCGAAGCCGGGAGCGGGAACGACGGTACGGGTATTGATCCCGAAATTTCCGAATGTTTCTGAATGAGCTAAAGGGGGAGACGGAATGAGTGGGAAAGTAAACGTAATGATCGTGGATGACCATGACATGGTACGAATGGGGTTGAAAACGTATCTGATGTTGGAACCTACTTTTCATGTGATGGGAGAAGCGGGCCATGGGCAGGATGCGCTTGATCAATTGCGTAAATTAAATGATAGTGAAATGCCCGATTTGATCCTCATGGATCTGATGATGCCGATCATGAATGGCGCTGAAGCAACACAAGCCATCATGACTGAATTTCCAGGGATGAAGATCGTGATGCTCACCAGTTTCCTGGAGGATGATCTTGTTGTGCAAGCGATTGAAGCGGGTGCGGTAAGTTATGTGCTCAAGACAGTCTCTGCTGAAGAATTGATCTATGCTCTTCAAGGGGCTTACAGAGGCATGCCTGTTATGACAGGTGATGTGTCGCAGGCACTAACTCGGGGAATCAGGCAACGTACAGCGAGAGAGAGTGAATCAGGTCTGACTGAACGGGAAAAGGAAGTGCTGTTGCTTATTGCAGAGGGGAAGACCAACAAAGACATTGGAGAAGAATTACATATCAGTATCAAAACCGTCAAAACACATGTGAGCAACCTGCTGATGAAATGTGAGATGGACGATCGAACACAATTGGCAATCTATGCGCATCGTCAGGGCTGGGTGAAAACGAAAGGATAAAATCCCGTCATGACGGGGAAAACAATCTATTCTTCCGTGCTTTTATCTCCTTTTTAATTGTTTTTAAGGTACGGTTAAGGTTTAAAGTACAAAATAAGGACAGTTAAAGAATATCTCTTGGGAATAAGAGATTGGGAGGTAGAGAGGCATGGACGAACGCAATTATAGATCGAACCGTCAAGACGAGGAAAACGAAACCAAACAAACGGAGAATCGCAATTCTTCCGGAACGGACGAATCCTCCTATTATTATTCTTATGGACCTTTTCAGTCCGTGAATCAGGAAGATACAGCAAACCACATGGGAAGCAATAATCAACGTGAAGAAGGAAATGTAGAGATTACAAAACCTGATCCGGTGAGACCCGTACCTACTTACTACAATAATCAATCCTCCGAGCAAGCGACAAGATCAACAGGAGGCGGTGGAAACGGCTCAGGTAATGGTGGAGATCAAGGGAATGGCAGCAAAGGCAACTGGAACTATAATAACCGCAAGCCGCGTTCATCCGTAAGATCACTGTTGTTCTCTTTTATTGCCGGCATGCTGGTCATTACCGTTCTCATGTACACAGCCGATAGAACAAACATGTTCACACCGGAGACTGCACTTACGAACACAGGCAATCAAAGCTCGGGACAGGAAGCGTCCACAAACACAGGCGGAGGCAACAATGTGACAGCGTCGTTACTGCCAACAGGCAAAGAAGATGTGTCTTCCGTAGTGACGAGTACAAGTCCAGCTGTTGTCAAAATCGAAACACTCGCGAAACAGTCCTCACGTACAGGATTGGGTCAGGGTGGATCGAACACAAGTGATCCGTTGTACCAATACTTCTTCGGTAATGGTGGTGGAACGGAAGGCAATCAAGGTCAGAGCCAGCAACAACAGCAAGGCAGTAATCAATTGGTACCCCTAGGCATTGGTTCCGGATTCATTTTTGACAAAGAAGGATATATCCTGACGAATCAACACGTAGTTCAGGGTGCAGACGTAATCCAGGTAACGCTGGAAAACAACAGTAAACCGTATGAAGCTAAACTGCTGGGAAGCAGCTTCGATCTGGATTTAGCTGTACTGAAAATCGAGAAAAACAGTGGTGACGATGCGTTCCCTGTAGCTCCACTGGGTGATTCCAATAGTACTCAGGTCGGTGAGTGGCTTGTAGCGATTGGTAACCCTGAAGGATTCGAACACACAGTTACAGCAGGTGTGCTGAGTGCCAAAGAACGTACCATCAGCATTCCAGATGAAGAAACAGGAAAAACACGTGAGTACAGCCATTTGCTGCAAACAGATGCTTCGATTAATCCGGGTAACTCCGGTGGTCCGTTGCTTAACCTGAATGGGGAAGTTATCGGAATGAACGTGGCAGTAAGCGCAGATGCACAAGGGATTGGTTTTGCGATCCCGTCGAGCGTTATCTCTGAAGCCGTTAAATATCTCAAAGAGAACAAAGAAGTTCCCAAAGAGCCAGTACCATTTATCGGTGCATCTCTGATGGCTCTCACGCCTGAAGTTGCTAAACAGATGGGAACAGACATTACCGAAGGTTCTGTCGTAGCCAGCACGATCTTCCAATCACCGGCTTACCAAGCAGATCTTCGGGCATATGACATCATCACAGGTGCCAACGGTACGCCGTACGCCACAAGTCAGGATCTGATTGATTTTATCAAGAAACAGAAAATCGGCAGTGAAGTGACATTGAACGTGGTGCGTGACGGTAAGAAAATGGATTTGAAAATCAAAATCGGCAATAAAAATGATTTTGATACTTCACAAACAACAGATACCCAACAGCAGCAACCATAAATATCGGGTAAGGATTGAAAGAGCGGAAGGGTTCGAAGGCCCTTCCGCTTTTTTTGCCCTGATAAAGCAGGGTTACAAGAAACCAGGGACGAATTGGGGACGCCTACTTGAAGATGCAGATTGTGCTTCTGCCTGTTACAATGGGATAAAACGTTAGGATAAAGGAGAAAGACCATGCGCTCAACTATTTTGATTGTGGATGATGACGAAAAAATTGTATCCATGCTCCGCCGGGGGCTGGCTTTTGAAGGATATGAGGTACAGACTGCTTCCAATGGAGCCGAAGGCCTCAGTAAACTGATGGACAAGGAGCCGGACATCGTTGTGCTGGATGTGATGATGCCGCAGATTGACGGATTTGAGGTATGCCGCAGATTGAGAGAAGCAGGCAGCAAAGTGCCTGTGCTAATGCTGACGGCCAAGGATGAAGTACAGAGCCGGGTAACTGGACTGGACACGGGAGCCGATGACTACCTTGTAAAACCTTTTGCGTTGGAAGAATTATTGGCACGTGTCCGTGCACTGCTGCGCCGCAAGTCAGATAGCGCGGGTACGCCGGACAACCGCTTGATGTATGAAGATATCATTTTGGACAATGATTCACGTGAAGTACTTCGAGATGGGCAACGCCTGGAGCTGACTGCCAAGGAATTCGAGTTGTTGAATCTGTTTATGCAAAATCCAAGACGGGTACTTTCCCGTGATCTCATTATGGATAAAATCTGGGGTTATGATTACAGCGGTGAGTCTAACGTGCTTGAAGTGTACATTGCCATGCTCAGACAGAAGACCGAAGAATACGGTGGCAAACGTCTAATTCAGACCATCCGGGGAGCCGGTTATATTCTGAGAGGTGACTCCTGATATGTCCATCCGGTTAAGACTAACCGCATGGTATTCTGGCATTTTGGCGGCTGTGCTTATTTTTTGGGGCGTTGTAATCTATGCCTTTGTTTATTTTAACTCCTACCAGGAAGTCGAACAGCAATTGAAGGTGAAGAGTGCCCGGATTACGGAGCAAATTGGAGTTAATCCTCTTTCACAGTCGTTGGATCTGGACCCATTTACAGAGAGCCAGCTTCAGGAGGCTCAAATCTATATTCAACTCTGGGATTATCAGAGTCGTTCGGGCATAATTTCCGGCAATATGAAGAAATTGCAGATTCAGTTTCCGGTATTGAAATCCAATGAAATTCTTGAAAAGCGTGGCATATCCAAGATCTATGTGGATGGGACACCGTTTCTGGTGAATCAGCTTCCGCTTTCTCTTCAGGGTACCAATGAAGTACGTGGAATTCTTCAGGTAGGAGCCAATGTAAGTTCACAGGAGCGCTTGCTGGAAGCGTTGCTTAATATTTTGGTTTTTGGCTGGCTGGTAGCGATGGCACTCGCTATTACCTCAGGTCTCGTTCTGGCCCGCAAGTCGATGCGTCCGCTCGTGAATGTCATTGATGCTGCGAACCAGATTCAATCGGGAGATGACTTAAGTGTACGTATTCAATATGCGGGGCCTAAGGATGAGATCGGGCGTTTGATTGAAACGGTTAATAATATGCTTGAGCGTACAGAATTGTCATTCCGCGGTTTGGAGGAGACGAATGCTGCCCAGCGCCGCTTTGTATCCGATGCATCGCATGAACTGCGTACACCGCTGACCACCATTCGCGGGAACGTAGACTTCCTGAAGAAGCTGTGGGATCAAGAGGGTACCGACCGACCGAATCTGGATGAGGAGACCGTCAAGCAAATGTCGCTGGAAGCCATTGAAGATATGGCGGACGAGGGGAAACGTATGAGCAGGCTGATCAGCGACATGTTATCGCTGGCGAGAGCGGATACGGGGCAGAAAATTGAACTAAATCCGATCCCGCTGCAAATTCTCGTACAGGAAGTGGCACGCAGAGCACAATTTCTGGACCGTGAGGCAGAATGGCTTCCACGAGACTTTGCCATTCTTAATGGTATTTATGTGAACGGTAGCAAGGACTATCTGCAACAGATGTTATTTATTTTCATTGAAAATGCGTTTAAATACACACCTGAAGGCTCTGTGACGCTGGATGCCGTATTATACAAAGGCCAGGTGGGACTGCGCATCAGCGACACCGGTATTGGGATGGATCGGGACGAAGTGCCGTTCATCTTTGATCGCTTCTATCGGGCAGATGAATCTCGTGGGGCTACACCGGGCATAGGTCTGGGACTTTCGATTGCGAAGTGGATTATTGAGGAACACCACGGATCGGTTGAGGTTGTGACCAGACGTGGAGAAGGGACCACATTTATTATCTGGTTGCCGGTTGTCTTTGCTCCGCCTATCGAATAAAGGTATAATAGACAGGACTGCAATTACATCGGCAACGTTGCCGAGAAAGAAAGCGGGTGGCAACCAAGTGGAAGTACTACGAATTTCGCCGCGGGGATATTGTTACGGCGTTGTGGATGCGATGGTGCTCGCGCGTCAAGCGGCACGCAATCTGGATTTACCACGACCTATTTATATATTGGGTATGATTGTGCATAACCAACATGTGACGGATTCCTTTGAAGATGAAGGTATTATTACATTGGATGGTCCGAACCGGATGGATATTTTGAGCCAAGTGGAGAGTGGCACGATTATTTTTACAGCTCATGGTGTATCTCCTGAAGTGCGCAAGCTGGCAAGGGATAAAGGATTGACAACAGTGGATGCAACATGCCCTGATGTCACCAAGACACATGATCTCATTCGGGAGAAGACGGCAGAGGGTTATCAGATCATCTATATCGGCAAAAAGAATCATCCTGAACCAGAAGGTGCCGTAGGCGTTGCACCAGATCTCGTTCATCTGATCGAGAAGGAAGAAGAGATCGAAGAACTGAACGTACCTCCAGGCAAAATCCTTATTACGAATCAGACAACGATGAGCCAGTGGGATATCAAACACATTATGAGTCGTCTGTTGGAGAAGTTCCCTGGTGCTGAGATTCATAATGAGATTTGCCTCGCAACTCAGGTTCGTCAGGAAGCTGTCGCTGAACAGGCAGGTCAAGCGGACCTGGTTATCGTAGTGGGTGATCCTCGCAGCAATAACTCCAACCGTCTGGCGCAAGTGTCGGAGGAAATCGCGGGGGTTACGGCCTACCGTGTATCGGATGTCTCCGAGATTCAGCAAGAATGGCTGAAAGGTGTAAATAAGGTGGCGGTTACTTCAGGTGCATCAACACCAACACCGATTACGAAGGAAGTCATCCTTTACCTGGAGCAGTATGAGCATGACAAACCGGAGACGTGGGAGATCAAGCGTACCGTGAACATGAGCAAACTGCTACCTCCAGTTAGAGAAAAAACACGTAATTAAATAAGTAGGATCTAATTGCTGAATAGATAAATAACTAGAAATAAATGTAACAAATAAGCTGGTATCGAGCCACATTCCCCGATCCAGCTTATTTGTTATTTTTTCACTTTTCTAATTGATACCGATATGAAGTCCGTAAGCTGAGTGAAAAGAAAAAAAACAACGCCTGAACATCCGGATATTAACAAAAATTTCAATATTCCCTCCATACTGTTAGAAGGATTAAAAAGTAAGAATAATGCTCCTAGAGAAGTCCAGGTGGCAAAATACAAAAGAGTTTTTGTTAAAAACGAATAATTTTTAAATTTTTTTTCCAAAAAAAAAGATAGTGGCGTTGCAATAAATAAAAATAAAAAAAATAAAATTGCAAACCCAGTAATGAATAGTGAAGTAGCACTATAATACAAAGTCGTTTCAACGTTTCTGGTCATTGTATTAAAAATTGTAAATATAATCGAACCTAATAAAGCGGATGCAATTGAACTTATTATTCTACTCAAATTCATCCATCTCCCTTAATATTAAAGTTGTTTATCTAATATAACAGCGCCTGTTAAATAATAACAGGCGCTAAAAATTTAATTTGAAATATTGAAATTCCGAGCTAATGTACTAGGTGCTCCTAGATATTCGAATCCTTCATGAGGATGATTGAAAATTGTAAGGGTAGTCCCGTTGCTCAATCTCACGTATAATTCATGAGCAGGAGCTCGATCATGAGTTCCCACAAAACTATAAGCCCCTCCTTTTTGAGTTATAACTCTCATTTGATAATCTATTTCATTACCAGCAACAGCATAAGGGTTTCCCGATTTGTGATACACAGTTACATCTGTTTTAGAAGATGTATTACTATTGATAATTCTGTTAATATACTGCCCAGAGTCTGTTTTTGTACTTACAAGCTTTTTATCTTTGTCTAAAGCGTGAGTAGTCGAGACATCCTTATAGAACGCTTCTGAAGCAGTAGTGGAATCTGTGTAAAATATACTGTCTCCTACAGTTTTTGTTCTGTAAGTTTCAGCACTTGAACTAAAACCTCGATTGTCACCTTTAAAGAATTTTATATTCTGTCCCCAGGTTGCAGCATTGTACCAAGGATCTTCTGCATATTCCATGGGTATAAAAGTTTTATATGTCCATTTAAAAGAGTTATTAACTGCTGCTAAAGATAAACTGGGATTTACAATAGAAGCGTCTATAACTTTTATGATACTATAAGGTTTTTTTGATAAATTTTCCAACTCTTCTGTTCCTAAGTTGAAGTTTTTGCCCGCATAAAATTCTCTAATTTCTTCTTTCTCACTAGGAGTAAGTGGAATGTCAAATTGTATTTCGTATGTGTTATATACTTCGTTGTTGTCAAAATGATCTACAAATTTGTTTGTCTGAGTTTCTGAGATCATTACCCCATTTTTTAATATAGAGTATTTATTTACACCAGGAACATCTTCCCATGAAAGCACAACTTTTTCTGGATAAACTACTGCATTAGATTTAATTTTAAATTCATCGCTGTTTGTTAAAGCTTTGTAAGAATTAGTATCTGTTTCTGTTGAAATGTACATTTCTTTATTTCCTTCTTCACTGAGGTAACTAACTTTAAATCGATACAAAGTGCTAGAATCTAGATCATCAATAACAACTTCGTTGTTATCTCCTTGATAAATTATTTTATTATTCTGGTCTAAATCCTCTACGGTTATCAAACCCTGAGTATCATTTAAAGTTAGATGAATCGAGTTAGAAGCAGTCTCAATTTTTAGGTTATCATCTGAATTACTTGCCTTAGATTCTGCCGAAGCATTTATAGGGTTAGAAATTGACAGTATAATAATTAAACATAAGATTATTGTTCGTACCTTATTCATTTTTTTCAACTCCAAAAGTTTTTTTTGAATTAATTGACTACGGCCACCTTTCGGATGATGTAACTGCTTACAATAACATTTTAATTTAAATATTCAAGTTGTTGTATAGGACAATTATCCCATTTTTTATATTTTATTTACAAATTTAATCTCGATTACTGTTAAATACTTTTTCTAAATAAAAAAATGAAAATTCTTTGGTAAAAAGGAGCCGTAAAGATTAAAGCGATAAAGTATATTTCTTATTCTCATGTAGAATAGGGATAAAAATATTTCTTACATTTATATAGGCTTTTTAAGGGAGAGATTTTCAGTATTTTTAAAAATAAATATCTTGACGGAAGGAGAGTTTTTTGGTTAAATTACTTTAATGGATAAAAGCTTAAAAGCGAACAAGCGTTTAAGCGCGACAGAGTTTTTATATTTAATCAGACGCACGTTAAGAAATTATTGTGCTCTTATACAAGGAAGGATGGGAATTAATATGATCGTTATTGCAGGCAAAGCTACACCGGAGGAACAGATTCAGGATATCGTTGCAGTTATTGAAAAAGAAGGGCTTCAGGTGCATATCTCTCGCGGAGAGGATCGTACGATCATTGGTTTGATTGGCAAAGTTGAACCTAAAATGCAAGAGCATCTTCGCCAAATGAAAGGTGTCGAGAATGTCGTGAAAATCTCGAAATCTTACAAATTGGCAAGCCGTGACTTCCATCCGGAAGATACGGTGATCTCCATCAAAGGTGTAGATATTGGCGGAAAAGAACTTGTCGTCATGGGTGGACCATGTGCAGTTGAATCCGCTGCGCAGATTGATGAGATTGCGGGGCTTGTGAAAGCTGCTGGTGGGCAAGTGTTACGTGGTGGTGCATTCAAGCCGCGTACAGGTCCTTACAGCTTCCAGGGAACGGGCGTAGAGGGATTGATCATGATGGCGGAAGCAGGCAAGAAACATGATCTGCTGACCATTACAGAAGTCATGACACCTGAGTATGTGGATATTTGCGCCGAGTACGCAGATATTCTGCAAGTAGGTACACGTAACATGCAGAACTTTGACCTGCTCCGCAAATTGGGTGAGTGTGGCAAACCGGTATTGTTGAAACGTGGCTTCAGTGCAACATACGATGAGTTGTTGAATGCGGCTGAATACATTCTTGCGGGTGGTAATCCAAATGTCATGCTGTGTGAGCGTGGTATTCGTACGTTTGAATCCTACACACGTAATACGCTTGATCTGTCAGCAATCCCTGTTCTGCAGTCTTTGAGCCATTTACCGGTTATTTCTGACCCGAGCCATGGTACTGGACGACGTGAACTGGTGGAGCCGATGACAAAAGCTTCCGTTGCTGCAGGTGCCAATGGTCTGATTATTGAAATGCATACCGATCCGGATAACTCCATGACAGGAGATGGAGTGCAATCTTTGTTCCCTGACCAATTCGCCAACCTGTTGCAGGATCTGGAGAAATTGGCACCAATCGTGGGTAAATCATTCAGTACAGCTAAACAACCAGCAGAATTTTTCCCGGCACGTGTAGGTGTGTAGTAAGTATTCATAGTCAAGGTCTGGATTATCATCCGGGCATCTCATCTGGTCTCGTTCATTGCGACGGAAACAGATAGATGCTCGGTTTTTTGCATATTTTGCAGGTTTGAACGTATTTATTAATCAATAGTGATAAGAAACATTTATGATGTGAAGTTTTTTCCATGATTTAGGATAAAAAAGGGTTCGCTTTACCGCATTAAACCAGTTAAATGTATACTAAATGTGTTGTTATATGAATTTAGGTTATTTATAAAATGTGAGTATAGCTAACATACTCGCAAAAAATACCTTACATAAGTATTGACGATGTCAGGTTTTAAAATTTATAATGACGAAAGAAAAAAATTCGAATTTAGACATTTTCTTAGTGGGGTTGTTTAATGTTCGGAATATTTGGGAGGACGAATACATGTCGGTTGAAAACGTATTGAAATCAATTCAAGAGAACAACATCGAGTGGGTAGATTTTCGTTTTGTAGATTTAGCTGGGCGTGCACATCACATCTCGTTGCCAGCTTCGGCTGTTGATGCAGACACATTCGTAAATGGAGTAGCTTTTGACGGTTCTTCTATCCAAGGTTTCCGCGGAATTGAAGAGTCCGATATGGTTATGATGCCAGACCCTGAAGCGACTTATGTCGATCCGTTCACTGCACACCCTACATTAAATGTTATGTGTGATATCTTCACTCCAGATGGCGAGCGTTATGAGCGTGACCCACGTAGCATCGCTGTTAAAGCTGAAGCTTATTTGCAAGAAAGCGGTGTAGGTACAGCGGCATTCTTTGCACCTGAATCCGAGTTCTTCATCTTCGACGATGTACGTTATGAGAGCGGTACGAACAGCTCTTCCTACTACGTAGATTCCGAAGAAGCTTCATGGAACACGAACCGCAAAGAAGAAGGCGGAAACCTGGGCTTCAAAGTACGCACTAAAGGCGGATATGTTCCAGTAGCACCAGTGGATACACAACAAGATATTCGTAGCGAAATGTGTCGCCTTCTGGAAGAAGCGGGCCTGTCGATCGAGCGTCATCACCATGAAGTGGCGACAGCCGGTCAAGCCGAAATCAACTTCCGTTTTGATACACTGAAGAAAACAGCAGATAACCTGCTTGCATACAAATACATCGTGCATAACACTGCACGTCAATATGGTAAAGTAGCAACATTCATGCCAAAACCATTGTTCGGTGATAATGGTAGCGGAATGCACGTTCACCAATCCATCTTTGATGGCGATTCCCCATTGTTCTATGACAAAGCGGGATATGCTAACCTGAGTGAAATGGCTCTGCACTATATCGGAGGTATCCTGTACCATGCTCCGGCACTGATCGCTTTGACTAACCCTAGTACAAACTCGTTCAAACGTCTTGTACCTGGTTACGAAGCACCGGTTAACCTGGTTTATTCCAAAGGTAACCGTTCCGCAGCAGTTCGTATTCCGGTTGCAGCTGTGACACCAAAAGGTTGTCGTATCGAGTTCCGTACACCAGACTCCACAGCTAACCCATACTTGGCATTCTCCGCAATGTTGATGGCTGGTCTGGATGGAATCAAACGCAAAATCAACCCAACTGAACTTGGATATGGTCCGCTCGATAAAAACATCTATGACCTGTCTGATGCAGATAAAGAAAACATCCGCAGTGTGCCAGCTTCCCTCGAAGAAGCACTTGATGCATTGGCAGCGGATAACGAGTTCTTGACTGAAGGCGGCGTATTCACAAAAGAATTCATTGAAAACTACATCAACCTCAAACGTGATGAAGCGAAAGCAGTAGCGATCCGCATTCATCCGCACGAGTACAGCCTCTACTTCGACTGCTAATAGGTCGGGGTCGGAACAGTTCTTGTTCCAACTTAAAGCCTCCGGGATACACTCTCGGAGGCTTTTCCTTGAATTAAACAATGTAGTGCTTTAACTTTGCAGGGTGATAAAGGAATTTGATGACCTGAATTCAACACTTCAGTGCATATTGCCCTTGAAGCAGATAGAGAATACTGATATCATAGCGATAATATTTAGTTTGAGAGCATTTTGCACAAATCCATAGAGCGACTTCCAATAGGTAAGATATCGATCGAAATGATTTAATTCGTCTATATCTTATACCCGTGAGCGATTCTAATCGAATTGTGCAAAATGCGTTTGTATGTCAGAGTTACGGATGGAAAGGGCGGGGGATTTTGTGACAAAAAGAGCGTATAACTTTAATGCAGGACCTGCGGCGTTACCACTTGAGGTACTGGAGCGTGCACAGGCGGAATTTGTAGATTTTCGTAATACAGGCATGTCGATTATGGAGATGTCTCACCGTGGAGCGGTGTACGAGTCTGTACATAATGAAGCTCAGGAGCGCTTGTTGTCGCTTCTAGGCAATCCCAAAGGATACAAGGTTCTCTTTCTGCAGGGCGGTGCAAGCACTCAATTCGCGATGCTGCCTATGAACCTGCTTGGGGCAGGGCAGACTGCAAGTTACGTGATGACCGGCAGCTGGGCCAAGAAGGCTCTGTCTGAGGCGAAGTTGATCGGCGAGACGCATGTTGCTGCATCTTCGGAAGCAGAGAAATTCATGAAATTGCCGGATGTTTCAAATCTGAGTTTGCCTGAACGTACGGCTTATGTGCATCTTACTTCCAACGAAACGATCGAAGGTACGCAATTTAAGTCATTCCCGGATACCGGTTCAGTACCTCTGATTGCGGATATGTCGAGTGATATTTTCTGTAAACCATTCGATCTCAATCAGTTCGGTATGATCTACGCGGGTGCACAGAAGAACCTGGGGCCATCGGGAATTACGGTTGTGATTGCTCGTGAGGAACTGGTGAGTGAATCGCCTAAAACGATTCCAACCATGCTTCGTTACAGCACACATGTAGATAATAACTCTCTGTATAATACGCCGCCATCCTTCTCAGTATATATGGTGAATGAAGTATTGAAATGGATTGAAGAACAGGGTGGATTGGCTGGTATTGAGCAAAAAAATACGAAAAAAGCCGAATTGCTCTATAACACAATTGATGCTTCCGGTGATTTCTACCGTGGTTGTGTGGAACCAGAAGATCGTTCCCTTATGAATGTAACCTTCCGTCTTGCTTCTGAGGAACTGGAGAAGAAGTTCATCAAGGCATCGGAGGAAGAAGGATTCGTAGGTCTGAAAGGACATCGCAGTGTGGGTGGTCTTCGTGCCTCCATTTACAATGCTGCTCCTTATGAGAGTGTTAAGGCACTGACAGACTTCATGAGCCACTTCCAGAAGACAAATGGATAATTAAGTATAGGTACGGTGTTATGGACCTTCATGTCTAATTCTGTGCCTTACCAGAGCCTTCCACATTGACGTGTGGAGGGCTTTTCTTTAAGATTAGAGGGTTGTCGTCAACATGAAATGAAAAGGAGATTGAACACATATGGCTTTACACATCGTTCTGGTTGAACCAGAAATTCCGGCGAACACAGGCAATATTTCGCGTACTTGTGCGGCAACCGGTACCCATCTGCATCTCGTGCGTCCACTCGGATTTCGAACAGATGATGCTACATTGAAACGGGCAGGGCTGGACTACTGGCATGCTGTTCATATTGAATACCACGACTCATTTGCAGAGGTTCAGGAAAAATATCCGGAAGGTCGCTTCTTCTACGCAACTACGAAGGCAAAGAACCGCTACAGTGACTTTAATTTTCAGGATGGGGATTTCCTCGTTTTCGGTAAAGAGACTAAAGGCCTGCCACCTGAATTAATTGCTGCGAATCCCGATACATGCATGAAAATGCCAATGACTGGTGATGTCAGATCATTAAATCTATCCAATTCGGCAGCAATTATTGTATATGAAGCGTTGCGTCAGCTCAATTTTCCGGGGTTAGAAGGATAATTTCAGGTTATAAATGACGCTAGAATTCGGAAAAAAAACATTTTTCAAAAAAAAGGACAAAAAATGTTTATTTCCAGCAGGATTCGACAAAATCTTGGCGAATCTATAAACATAGTACAAATGTACCTAGAAATTTAGAGTAAGATAGGAGAGGTGTGCCGTAGCTATGAAGCCAGCTGGAGTAGTTCGCAAAGTTGACCAATTAGGTAGGATCGTATTGCCTAAATCTTTGCGTAAAAGGTATCAAATGAATGAGGGAGATCCTGTAGAGATCTTAGTACAAGGGGACCATATTATCTTGGAGAGATATCGTCCAAAATGTATTTTCTGCGGATCCATCGAGGAAGTCAACGAGTTCAAAGAGCGTTACATATGCGCACAATGTTTAGATGAAATGACTCAGCTTCCACAGCACGGATAAGAAGTAACGCCATGGGGTTATTAACCCCGTGGTGTTTTTTTTGTTTTCAATATCCAGTGCATGGTTCGGTTCCAAGGGAATAAAAGAAGAATATGAAATTTAACGTTGATTGCATATAGGTAAAATCTCATCCCAAACGGCATTCAGAATACCTTGCATGTTTTCTTCCTCACTGTTAATACATATGACAGCTTCCTTTGAGGGAAGGATGATACATAACTGACCATAGGCGCCATCGGCGCGGTAAGCCTCATGGGAACACATCCAGAACTGATATCCGTAACCTTCTCCCCAATCACCGTCTCCAGTCGTTTCGATCTGCCGGGACGTAGCCTGTCTGATCCAATCCGCAGGTATAAGCTGTGTGCCTTCCCAAAGGCCTTCCTGGAGCAGTAACTGGCCAAATCGACTCAGTTCCTCATTGCTTATCCAAAGACCTGCACAGCCGAGTGTTACTCCCAGTGGAGAGGTTTCCCATTCTACATCATGAATGCCAAGAGGCTCAAATAATCGCGGAGTCAGGTAATCTTTCACGGTTTGGCCGGTAGCTGCCTGCAGCATGGCTGAGATCATAAACGTATCCCCACTGCTGTATGTAAATTGTTCTCCGGGCATCCGGTCCAGAGGGAGAGACATATAGTATTTCGCCCAATCTTTCTCGGTCAAAGAAGCTCGTTCATCAGCCCAAAGAGGCGGCGAATCATGACCGGAAGACATTCGGAGCAGGTCACGTAACTTCAATTCCTGTGGAGATGGGAGATTGTAATGTGCACTCGATACATGATTATGGGTGAAATAATCACCAAGTGTGGCATCCAGATGTAACAGACCTTCTTCAAGCGCAAGACCAACGGCCATGCATGTGAAGGATTTACTTATGGAATGTTGTACACGGCGCTGATCCCTATCCCTGTCCCAATGGGCAAGCAGATGCCCTTTTTGAAGTATGCGAATGGAGAAAACGTTCAATTGTTGCTCAGTAATCATTTGAATGAAACCTTTGAGTTGCTCAGACATAATTAACCTCCCTAATATCAGGTGAAACCTGAGTAAAATCGGTTGGTGAAACGTTTCCGTAATTTGAATGCAAAATCAGAACTCATGTTAGTATAAACCTGGTTTGGTGTCAATTAAAGTTGTAATAACACTGACTAAAATTTCATTTTTTCGTAATAATAGTGTCTTTCGGCGCAAATTTAGACGTAAAAAAGCATTTTTTCGAGAAAATAACGCGAAATTTGTAAAAAGGTTATTGACAGGATTTACTCATCGGGCTTATGATTTATTCGAAACGATTCGAAGAAATCGCTTCCACATTAAAAGTGTTGTAATGAAGACCAAGTGAATCAACGTTGGCTATGTTTTGAAACGATTCGAGAAAATCGTTTCGATAACCCATCGTAATACAAGGGAATCTACAACAGCCTGCAATCCAACGCCAGAGAGACGAAAGAGTAAAGACAGCAGGCGATGATGAGAGGGGTTACATTATGGCACATATAACGATCGAAACTGGATCGCCAACCTTATGCATGAATACCAGCATACATGTTGTGTCCAGTGACTCCGGAGAGACTTCAGGCGGTACACTATATCTGTTGCACGGAGCAGGCGATAATGCGAGCACCTGGCAGCGATTAACCACCATTGAGATGTATGCAGCGCAATATGGTTGTACCATCATTATGCCGGAAGCGAATCGAAGCTATTACACCGATATGGAATACGGCCTGAATTACTTCCACTACATCACTCAGGAGTTACCTGAAGTATGCAAGCGTCTGCTCAATCTGAATCCTGATCCGGAGAAAACGTACGTCGCCGGTCTATCCATGGGTGGATATGGTGCACTGAAATGTGGACTAACTTATCCAGAGAAGTATCGCAAAGTAGTGTCTTTATCCGGCGTAACGGATATTCAGACACGGCTTCATGATCCCCATATGCCAGCGGCCATGATCAAGGAAATGAAAGCGGTTTTTGGAGAACGTTTACAGGTAAAAGCCGATCAGGATATTTACGCACTGTCGGCCAAGCTGCTGGAACAGGGTGTTCCTTTACCGGATATCCTCAGTTGCTGTGGCGATAGTGACCCCTTCGTAGAGATGAATCGCGATTTCGCGAAATACATGCAGGGGACTGCCTTTGATTTTCGGTATGTGGAGACACCAGGGGCTCATGAATGGAGATTTTGGGAGCACCACCTGAGAACGATGTTTGATTTTCTGTACAACGACAAGACCAAAGTAGAGTGAGGAGATGCAATGTGAAACCTGCAGCCGAAGGACCTAGCAAAAAGCTGAAGGGAAACGTGAAGGGCAATTCGCTCTGGACTGAAATCTGGAAGCACCGAATGACATACACCCTGCTTATTCCGGGGCTTGTCTGGCTAATCCTGTTTGCCTACATGCCGATGGGTGGCTTGTCTCTGGCATTCAAAGATTACAAGGCCAACCTGGGCATCTGGGGAAGTCCATGGAGCGGATTCGAGAACTTCAAATATGTTTTCCGTGATCCAACCTTTATTGACGCGGTATGGCGTACGCTGTACATCAATATTCTGAAACTGATTATTCAGTTCCCGTTCCCGATCATTCTGGCGTTGTTGTTGAATGAATTGCGGATGCGCAGAGGGAAAAAATTGTTCCAAACCGTTCTTACGTTCCCTCACTTTCTGTCCTGGATCATCGTATCCGGCGTAGTCATCAATGTGCTGGCATATGACGGACTGGTAAACAGTGCGCTCGGATTACTCGGATTGCCAACAATTAATTTCCTGGGATCCGAATCCAACTTTGTACCGATGTTGCTGTTGACTGATATTTGGAAATCAAGTGGATGGGGCGCGATTATATTCTTGGCTGCCATTTCCGGTATTGACCAGGATCAGTATGAATCAGCACAGATCGACGGAGCTTCCCGTATGCAACAGATGTTCAAAATCACTTTACCGAACATCCTTCCAACCATCACAATCATGTTTATTCTTTCGGTTGGTGGATTGATGTCTTCCGGGTTTGACCAGATCTTCAACTTGGCAAATGCCGCTACCAAAAATGTATCGGAAGTACTCGATGTATATATCTATCGGATTACGTTCCAGTCATCAACTGACTTCTCATTCTCGACAGCGGTCAGCTTGTTCCGTTCCCTGGTGAATATGGCCTTGCTGCTTCTTGCTGACAGATTTGCCAAGTGGCTTGGCGGAGACGGTTTGTTCCGATAAGAGAGGAGGAAAAATGAGATGAGCAAGAAAGCTAACAAAAAACCGAGAATTGGTACAGAAAGAATGACACTTCTCGATTACATTATTTTCGCCGTATTACTCGTGCTTGCCCTGATGATCCTGATTCCGTTCTGGAATGTCATCATGATCTCGTTTGCAACACAGAAAGAATATGCTGACAATCCATTTTTGATGTTCCCTAAACAATGGACATTGGATTCCTACAAGGCGTTGTTCGCTGACGGAACGATTCTGTCGGGGTACAAAAATACCATTATATTGCTAGTCATCGGCTTGCCACTCAGCTTGTTCCTGACAACAAGCATGGCATATGGCCTTAGTCGCAACAAATTCCCGTTTAAGAAATTTCTCTTTTTCCTGGTACTGTTCACCATGATCTTTAATGGTGGTATCGTACCGCTGTACCTGATCATGAAATCACTTCATCTTACAGGTACGCTCTGGTCCGTTATCCTGGCGGGAAGCTTCAGTGCTTTTAACATGATTCTGATGATGAACTACTTCTACACCTTGCCTGAATCGTTGATGGAATCGGCGAGACTGGATGGAGCAGGAGAGTGGAGAATTCTGTTCTCTGTTGTTCTTCCGCTGGCTACACCCATTATGGCTACAATCACGTTGTTCTACGGTGTGGCTTACTGGAACAGTTGGTACGATGCGATGATATTCCTTCGAAAAGCGGATCAGTTACCGCTCCAGAATGTACTCAGAAACATTATCGTGACATCTACGACGAATGCATCGAATGCATCCAGTGTGGATGCTGCCCAGGCAAGCAACTTCTCCATGGGCATGAAGATGGCAGCTGTATTTGTCACCATGGTACCCATTATGTGTTTCTTCCCAATGCTGCAAAAACACTTTGCCAAAGGGGTATTAACAGGGGCAATCAAGACCTGATTATACGTATAGGATTTTGCAATCAAATTTGACAAAAAAAACATGGGGGTAAAACATGAAAACGAACAAAAAGTTGTCAGTAAGAGCTCTCTTTGCCATCACGCTTAGTGTAGTTATGCTGATGGTGACCGCTTGTTCCAGCCAAGGAGCTTCAGGTGGTAACGAAAAAGATGCAGAGGGAAATTACAAAGATAACCTGACCATCTCTGTAGCTAACCTGACAGAAATCAAAAACGGGAACCTGGATAATGAATTCCACAAGTTCTGGACAGACAAATTCAATGTAACATGGGACTACAACTATATCGATTGGGATTCATGGGGCGAGAAGCTTCGTCTGTGGATTAACTCTGGCGACTTGCCGGATGTAGCGGTATGGAACTACGTACATGGCGATGCCATTAACAGCATTGAACAAGGTTTGTTCTACAAATTCCCGGATGACTGGAAAGAACGCTGGCCTAACGTTGCAGCAGCTTACAATTTGACGGGTCTTGGAGACAAGCTGGAAGAATTGACAGGTGGAACATACGTCCTGCCTAGACCAATCTATTTCGAGAACAAACCGGCTGACCCACTGACGAACCAAATTGGTGTCATTGCGCTTCGTAAAGACTGGGCTGAAGCAGTTGGTTTTGAACTGAAAGATGCTTATACAACAACCGAATTGAACGAATATGCTGCGCTAGTGAAAGAAAAAGATCCAGGCAAAGTAGGTAACAAACTTGTACCTCTGTCCTACAATGCTGCTGACGCTATGACGAATATGATTATGCCAAACAGCGTACATGCCATGACCGACACACCGTTCTACAAAGGTGAAGATGGCAAGTTCCACTGGGGACCAGCAGATCCCGAAACGCTGACAGGTCTTAAATTGATGCAGAAAGCGTATAAAGATGGACTGCTCAATCCTGAGTTCTACACATGGAAAAACAATGAAGGTCAAAACAACTTCAAAGTAACAGGAACAGCTGCTGTGACAAGTCTGGGCGGACTGGCTTCGTACAGACAAGGTCTGGATTCTGATATGAAAAAAAATCTGGGTGTAAATAGTGATGAACTGGTACACACAGCAATCGTAGTGGGCGATGACGGTAAATACCGTAACATGGAGCAAGCCAACTTCTGGTCTGCATTGATCTTCAATCCGGACATCAGTGACGAGAAATTCGAACGGATCATGGATCTGATCGATTACTCCGCAACAAAAGAAGGACAGTTGCTCATCAACATGGGCTTTGAAGGAACGGATTGGAAATATGATGAGAACCAAGAACTGGTTAGCTTGTTGCCAGAAGGAACAGTATTGGAAGATAAATACCCAGCACGCTTCGAAGGTCTATACCTGCTCGGTGACGACTTCAGTGTTGTAAACCCAGCAATCAAAAAGGATTACCGTGACAGAGCCGTGAAATTGTTCCAAGAAAAAGCAAAACTCGGTACAGAAGGCAATTCGCTTGCAGAATACGATTGGGATGTCAACCTATACGATTCCAAAGCTAAGAGTCAGGCTTCATTCGATTACCAGAACGAATATGCCAACCTGATCCTCAAAAACGGAGATCTGGAAGCAAACTGGAAAGAATGGGTGAACAGTAAAATGTCCCTGGTTCAACCTTATCTGGATGAGCTAAACGAGAAATTCTAGTAATCGTTCAGTAATTAATTTTGAACCCGGTGCGCGGTCTCTCCCCGAACGCAGCCGGGTTCTTTATTTCAACAACTTGTAGTGGAGGATACGATCAGATGAATAACGAGCAGCTGCTAGACCTGGTAAAACAGATGACGTTGGAGGAAAAAACAGCTCAGCTTCTTCAGTTGACTGCCAACTTCTATGAAGGAACAAATGTCGAAGGCCAGATCACAGGGCCGATGGAAGAGATGGGAATTACGGAGCAGTCCGTGGATGCTAGTGGGTCCATTCTGGGGTTGTCCGGTGCGCAGGCCATCATTGATGTACAGCAAGCTTATATGAAAAAAAGCCGTTTGGGCATTCCGCTCTTGTTCATGGCTGACGTCGTTCATGGATTCAAAACCATTTTCCCGATTCCACTGGCGATCGGTTGCTCATGGGACACAGAACTGGCTGAGAAAAGTGCTGAAATTGCAGCACGTGAATCGGCTGTATCCGGTTTACATGTTACCTTTGCACCTATGGTGGACCTGGTTCGTGACCCGCGCTGGGGCCGTGTGATGGAAACAACAGGAGAAGATCCTTATCTGAACAGCTTGTTCGCGGCTGCATTTGTACGTGGATATCAGGGCGATAGCTTGAAGGATGAGCCTGATCGTCTTGCAGCTTGTGTTAAACACTTTGCGGCGTATGGAGCGGCAGAGGGTGGTCGGGATTACAATACGGTGGACATGTCCGAGCGTAACCTGCGTGAGTACTATTTGCCAGCGTACAAAGCTGCATTGGATGCGGGTGTGGAGATGGTCATGACTTCGTTCAATACGGTTGACGGTATTCCGGCAAGTGGCAATGAGAAGTTAATGCGCGGCATTTTGCGTGACGAGTGGGGCTTTGATGGTGTACTGATCTCGGATTGGGCTTCCATTCGCGAGATGATTGCGCATGGCGCTGCGGAAGATGATCGTGAAGCGGCGTACCGTGCGATTCGCGCAGGCGTAGATATGGAGATGATGACGCCTTGTTATGTACATCATTTGCCTGAGCTGATTGAGAGCGGTGAAGTGGAAGAGAAGCTCATTGATGAAGCTGTTCTGCGAATTCTGCAACTGAAAGAGAAGCTGGGATTGTTCGACAATCCGCTACGTGCAGCTGATCCGGTTCGTGAACGCGAGATTGTGTTCTCCAAAGAGCACCGTCAGGTATCGTATGAACTGGCAACCAAATCGGCTGTCCTGTTGAAGAATGATGACAGCGTGCTTCCGCTTCAGCCTGAAGCTAATGTAGCCCTTATTGGTCCTTTTGCACAAAGTCCTGATATTCTGGGCTGGTGGTCCTGTGAAGGAGTTAAGGAAGATGCAGTCAAGCTCGGAACAGCTCTGCAAGAACGCTTGACGGGTGGGAAAGTTCAATTTGCTCAAGGAAGTCATGTTCATACGATTACAGCTGAGCAGATTGCGGAAGCCCTTGAAGTGGCAAGTAAAGCAGATCTGATTGTCCTTGCCCTAGGTGAAGACTCCGAAATGAGTGGAGAAGGTGGATCACGCACGGATATTCGTCTGCCAGCAGCCCAATTGGAATTGGTTAAACAGCTCAAAACAGCGGGAAAACCTATTGCCAGCGTTATTTTCAACGGCCGTCCATTGGATCTGCATGGTGTAATCGATGAATCGGATGCCGTTCTTGAAGCCTGGTTCCCAGGTAGTGAGGGCGGGGCAGCGATCGCAGATGTTCTGACAGGTGTAGTGAATCCATCTGCACGTCTGACGATGTCCTTCCCACAGTCCGTAGGTCAGATTCCGGTCTATTACAACCATTTCAATACAGGTCGTCCGTTGAACCCGGAGAAGACGGAAGAACGTTATGTTTCGAAATACATTGACAGCGCGAATGAACCTCTGCTTCCGTTCGGTTATGGTCTCTCATACACTTCTTTCTCTTATGGTGATCTTGAAGTGTCAAGTAACGAGATGACTGCCGAAGAGACCCTGAGCATCCAAGTACGTGTAACGAACACGGGTGAGCGCGCAGGTGTAGAGACTGTTCAATTGTACGTTCGTGATGTAACGGGTGAAGTCGTTCGTCCTATGCGTGAGCTGAAAGGATATGTGAAGCTTGCACTGGCCCCAGGCGAGAGTGGTACAGCTATGTTTACGTTAAATGAAGAACAGCTTCGTTATCACCATTCCGATTTAAGCCATCGCAGTGATCGAGGTGAGTTCCATATTCTTGTGGGTGCAAACAGTCGGGACACTCAGAAGAAATCATTCAGACTCGTGTAATCCGGTGAATGGAAAGAGTAATGTGTCAGGCCTTTCGTTATGGAAGGCCTGATGAACATAACAGGGGAGCGAAGAATGTGGTCAGTATCAAGGATATCGCCAAACAGGCGGGAGTTTCCATCTCTACGGTGTCATATGCGCTAAATGGCAGCAACAAAGTGACCGATGAGACGAGTTCCAAAATTTTGGCCATTGCCAAAGAGCTGAACTATGTTCCAAATGCCGCTGCAAGAACACTGAAGAAGAGGGAATCCAAAATTCTGGGTGTATTCTTGACCGATTTTAGCGGAGATGTGTATGGAGACTTGCTGAGTGGCATGAAAGCCGTATGTAATGCTCAAGGCTATGACCTGATCGTGTGCAGTGGTAAACAATCCCATCGCATGCTTCCAGAGAGGATGATTGATGGTGCAATCATTCTGGATCATACGTTTGCAAGTGAGGAACTGATGCAATATGCCGATCGTGGACACAAAATCGTTGTATTGGACCGTGAGATGGATCATCCCAACATTAATCAGGTTCTGCTGGATAATAAGGCTGGGGCCACACTTGCGATGGAACATCTTATTGAACAGGGACATAAGAAAATCTACGTGGTGACAGGACCGGAAGGTTCGTTTGACTCTGTGCAGCGGTTAAAGGCTGTGAGACAGGTTGCGGAACGTGAAGCCGATGTGGAATGGATTGAGATCACGGGAGATTTTGAGAAGAGTGGTGGAGAACGAGCCGCAGATCAGATTGTGCAGGTGTATGATGGACCCGCAGCGGTATTCTGTCTCAATGATGAGATGGCAATTGGCTTGTGTGATCGTCTGGCAGAAAGTGCACTTGGCGTTGGTCAGGAGATCGATGTCATCGGATTCGACAATATTGAATTGAGTAAGTATGTCCAGCCGAGATTGGCAAGCATTGATTATTCCAAACGCAAGTGGGGATCGCTCGCTGCTGAACAATTGATCAAAATTATTGCTGGAGAACCCGTCGATCATGAACGAATTTATGTGACATTAGTTGAGGGTGGGTCGGTGAGTGGGGCTATGCCATCTGAATCTGTCATATCCATGCGAAATGAACGGGCGGTTAGCTATTGATCCCGAATTTGCGTCTCGCGACAGAATTGATGCGTAAATCAAAGGGTACAGCAAGAGACAAGGCTTAGAAGAATCGAATCATTCTTTTAAGCCTTGTCTCTTGCTATTTCAAGGATGAAATAATAGAAAAAGCCTCTCCGGAGAGAGGCTTGGCCTTTATAAGCCTTTTGTCTTGTCATTGTTGTAGGATGAAGTGAGAATGCCTGTAATGAAGAGAGTCAATACAATTGCAATAATCCAGAATGTCAGTGAAAATGACATACCCTTCGCACCTCCTGCACAAGCTCATTTTCTTCTATTATAACCATTATAGGTAGAAAAGAAATGCTTCACCCTATTATTTGTAAAATAAAAAGTGCGTGGGCACCGGTCTGAGACTACCATCCGAAGGGTTATTCACAACCCGATTATTCAGAATAAGCGAGGAAGATCCACCGCCATCCAGATTATAGGCGTCGATGACCCCAAGCTTGTACAACCGTCCTTGCAACTCTTCAAGGGTAGCACCGGAACTTCCGCCTTCATTATATCCATCGACCACAATGATCAACAACTGATCATCCTTATAATTGCCAATGACCGTACGTGGTGCTCGTTTGGGCGATACTTTCCACTTATCGGGAATTGTGGTTTTACGTCCATTCTGTAACAGCACCGGAACAAACGTAGCCCCAAATTGCGGTTGCAGGCGATCCAGTGAGTTTTTGTCGAAGAACTTGCCTCCGACCAGCTTGCCGGCATCGTTAAGTCCTACAAAAAACAGATCTTTGAAACTGGCCTGGAAACCGTTCACGTATTTCCCGTCCATGACGGTTGTGCTAAGTGGATAACGTTTGCCGCCGCTGTCAGCAAATCCACCTGCGTTGATCCCGGCAATTGCGCCGTTACGCTTCACAGCCTGCATGGTCGTCTCAGAACGCCCAGGTTCACTGTCTAGAGCCATCTGCATAGCAGTAGGGTCTTTTAGCTTGATCTTCATGGCGTAGCCCTTATAGCTGCCAGGATTCACTCTGTACAATTCAATCGTTAGCCGGTCACTGTCTACCCGTTCAAATGGAACGCCGAGCTTGGATGTAATCCGTTTGTTGTAGATCGTTTCCGGACGATCCGCCTGGGCGGAAGCTTTCTGAACAAGTGTAGACATCGTACTTGTTGTCTTATTATAGAGCTGTGTCGTTCTTTTAATAGAAGAAGAAGTCTGGACAGCAGCATCTTTTGCCCCGGCAAGCTCTTGGCTAATTGCTTGGGTCTGGGGTGTAATCGTATCCTCTGACAGTTCGGTAGAAATCAAACCTCCGGGTTCAAGTGGAGGACGAAGCAACAGCAGGCATAATATCAATCCAACAAAAGGAGCGAGTGCAAGCATAAAAAAACGATTAACCTGTTTGACGGGTGTAATCATTTGAGCAGGTCCATCTTTTTCTGGAGTGTCTCCAGTTGTTTTTTGACTTCGCTCAGCTGGGTATACAGTTTGTTGCTGTTATCCGTTTTATCACTTGCATTATCCTTGGTGAAAGTCAGCAATTCATTGAAGGATTGAACTTGTCCCTGCAGGTCTTCTACTTCCTTCGATATCGTTGTTAGCTGATTTTCGTAGTCGGTTTTTAGCGCTGCAATCTGCTGCTGATTATGGGCCTGAAGCTGGTTAATCATCTGTTGCTGGAGATGGTTACTATAATAGTAGGTTCCAACGACTCCTAGTGCAATGAGAACAATCCACATTACCAGAAACAGCTTGATTGAAGATCCGGCCTTGCCTTTGGCGCTCCGGGTGTGATGGATGTCAGAGGGCGGGGCAGATGGTTTCATATCATCACTCCTGGTCATTTATAGGTACAAAAATTTTTCCAGTCCTCATTCTATCATGCCCCTATTGATTACGCAAAAATGAAATTCTTTACTTAATAGAGTAAAAAGAGATTGCATCGGAAGGAAGTCCTAGGATACAATTTCTTATAGATGCAATAAGTAGGAACTTTGGGCAGGTTTTTCGACTTTTTTAGATAGAAATGCAGGAAATTTATACTATATTTTGACCTTTCCGGGGATGGGAAGATGGACATCATGGTGTTTTTATAACAAAATACGGTGAAAATAGAGCTTTTTTATCGGCTGTGTCCTGTATTTTTCTATTTTTCGACATAATCCGACCTATGCTTCTTCTATACTCGGACTGTCGCATAGACGATGGAATCATCATGACAGAAGCTAGAAGCTATTTGTCCAATACATAACAGGGGGAACAATAATGAAAAAAGTATGGCAGGTGGTCATCGTAGATATCCACCCCACCAGCATGCTCGGTACAAAATTGATTTTGGAAGAGCAGCAAGATCTGACGGTACGTGGCATGACTTCGACCGGAACAGAAGGGCTCGATCTGGTGAATATGCACCAGCCTGATCTGATTCTGATGGATTATCGTCTTCCAGAGGGACAGGCAGATCAATATATTGCCCAGATGAAAAATCTGTCACCTCACAGTCACATCATCATTCTGACGGATGAAGACAATGTGAAGCTGTTTCGTCATCTGATGAGTCTTGGTGCAAGCGGCATGTTATCCAAACAGGCTTCCCCTAGCCAGCTGATTCATCTGATCTCTGGGTTACGTGAGGGCCATGTGTCCATTCCATTGGCGTGGTTAAACAGTGCGGAGTGGGCGCAACCTGTGGAATCTCCGACAGAATCACGTGTAATTGAATTAACAGAAACCGAAACTTTTATCATGGAAAGAATTGTTCAGGGTGTAACCTATGATAAAATAGCGAATGAGATCAACGTTAGCAGACGTTCCATTGATAATTACCTGCGTAAAATATACGTGAAGCTGGAAGTAAGCAGTAGAGCACAGGCCATTGAACGTTACGCCTTGCATGCAAGGCAAGTGAAGACGGGATCATGACGGAACAGGTCTGTTCTTCATAATAACCACAACTGGTCGGTATGCATTCGGTCATATTCGATGGCGAGCACGAATAGGTTGTAGGGCTGCGGACTGCGAGTACAGTTTCGGAATAGGGATGAAAGGGGAACGGATCGATGAAATATTTCTTTGCTTCCCGTACCAACAGGCTTTTGTCATCACCACTGAGGGATATACGTGAGATGTCTGGCAGAGATTATTTCATTTCTCTGGCAGAAGAATTGCCTGCGGAGGAGTTGTTTCCTTTCAAATTGTTGGAAGAAGCAGCGGTGTCTGTCTTTAGTTCAGGCCCTTCCGCTTTGCAATATGGAGAGCCAGCAGGCTACACACCCCTAAGAGAGTGGTTGAACAAAGACTGGAATGCACGCAAAGGCATACGAACGGTACCCGAGCAGATTCTGTTGACCACTGGTACCCAGCAGGCCATCGATCTCGTGATGCGTCTATTGCTTGAGCCAGGAGATTCTGTACTGGTTGAACATCCCACATCTCCAGGCTGTCTTGAAGTTTTGGAGATGCAAGGAGCCAAGATTGTGCCCGTAATGGGTGATCGGGACGGCATACTGCCAGACCTTTTGGAGCATCACATGCAGCAGGTTAGACCGAAGCTGCTTTTTGCTGCACCCAGTTTCTCAAATCCGACCGGTGCTTTGTGGAGTATGGAGCGTCGGGAGGCTGTCCTTGAACTGTGTTCGCGCTATGGTGTACTGCTTGTGGAAGATGATTCTTACGGAGAGCTCCATTTCGATGGCCTTGAGCCAACGGAATTCTATCGTAAATACCCTTCACTCTTTGCACTGGATA